>ERZ1673743.519-NODE-519-length-57807-cov-117.504970_pt1 | contig 57807 bp, 36 predicted proteins | sample MGYA00580197_ERZ1673743 | MGnify/ENA primary metagenome ERZ1673743 (study PRJEB41218, sample SAMN15661795) | gut metagenome | host: Homo sapiens | place: Canada: London | collected 2015-08-20/2019-03-30 | study: EMG produced TPA metagenomics assembly of...
CATCGGCTTGCCGCTTCCGAGCCTGTCGAGGAAGTCATCGGCTTGCCGCTTCCGAACCTGTCGAGGAAGTCATCGGCTTGCCGCTTCCGAGCTTGTCGAGGAAGTCATCGGCTTGCCGCTTCCGAGCTTGTCGAGGAAGTCATCGGCTTGCCGCTTCCGAGCTTGTCGAGGAAGAATCCACCTCGGGAGAATGGACTCCGGCTTTCACATTTGTTTTTAAACAACCTCTAAAAATTAGCCGAAAATCCGGCTCACCGGATCTTCGGCTTGAAAAAAATGGCCGGCGCTTATCGATGCGCTGACGTTACTCTTCGTTTGTTTTGGATTCCATGGCTTTAGCCACGTCTGCCACCAGGTCCTGTCCCTGCTTGTCGCGGCTCACGATTTTGCCCTGCGGGTCGAAGAGAATAATGCACGGAATACCCGAAATTCCATAGAGGTCGGTGGGGATGGTCTGGGCGTTGATAATCACGGGCCACGGAATCTGCTTCTGCTCCATGGCTGCGAGGGTAGCCTGGGGTTCGTCCCACACGGCCACACCGAGAATGTCGAGACCCTTGTCGTGGTATTCGGCGTAGATTTTCTTCAGCGTCTCGATCTCACGCATACATGGGCCGCACCAGCTTGCCCAGAAATCCACGAGGGTATATTTGCCTTTACCCACGTAGTCGCTCAGTTTCGTGTCCTTCCCTTCATAGCTTATGGTGAAGTCCTTGAACATCGCGCCCACACCCGTGGCGGCCTTGTTGACGAGCGATTCCTTGAGTTTGCCCACGCGAACCGACTTTGCGAGTGCCGGATACTTCTTGAGCTGAGCCTCGAGAGTGGGAAGATCCATGCCGTAGGCTTCCTGCAGGAAGAAATAAAGGCCGATAGGATTGTCGGTGTTTTCGCTGAACGCTTTGGCCGGTATGGCATTGTAGGCCTTTTCGAGTTCTGCCGAACGGGTGGCGTAGAGAGAATCCTGCGGAAGCTGCTGGAATTTCTTTACTATTGAGTCCATCTCGGCTCCGATTGCCTGCAGCCGGTCGTTGAGAGCGCCGCCTGTCACATTGCCGGTAGAGGCGTCAAGCGTCATTTCGGCCGGTTCGAGGATAAACATCGGCCCGCGGCCGCCGTCAACACTCAGACGGGCCATAGCCGGTGCGTCGATATTTCCCTGAAAGAGAGCCACACCTTCCGTTACGATTGCAGAGTCAACTTTCTCGCCTGAATCGAAATTAATGAAATAGGCCATGGCATCGTCGTTGCTGTCGTCGGGGAAGCTGACCTTTACCTTATAGTTGGGGCCGGCAGTGGCGGCGCAAGCCGTGAGGGCGGCTGTTGCGAATGCCGCGAAAAATAGTTTTTTGTTCATATTCATTAAAGAAAAATGGGCGGCACACCATGAACTGACGCGCCGCCCGTGGTTATCGGTGGATTTGAGATTATTTGCTTTCTTCCACTTTGTTGTAACGGGCGTTCAGACCTGCCACAACCTCGGCGGTTATGTCGAGCGCGGGATTGAAGTAGAGACCTGCGGCCTTGAAGAGGATGGCGTCGTAGCCGCGGGTTGCGTTGTATTCCTTTATGAACTTCTCGATTGAGTCGTTGAGCTGCAGCTGCTGCTGGGCAAGTTCGTTTTCAGTGTTGCGGCTGAGACTGTTGAGGTAGTTCTCGGCTTCCTGCTGGCGCTTCTGCAGAGTAGCCATATCCGCGTTGTAGCTCGCCTCGGAAAGATAGCCGTTGGAGCGCGCTTTCTGCTCGATTGTAGCGGCGAACTTCTGCAGTTCGGCACCCTTGCTCTGACGGGCGTTGTCCACCTTCGAAAGTGCGCGCAGATAAGCCTCCTGGAAATCCTTGGCAAGATTATATTGTGCCATGATTGAGTCGTGGTCTACGTATCGGATGTTGATGGAAGGTGTTTTGTCGCCGGCCTTTTCGGCAACGGGAGCGGGAGCCGATGTCTGTTTTGCCGAATCGTTGCCGCCGCACGATGTAAGCGTCGGTATCATGCCTGCGGTTGCGATGGCCAGAATGCTGACAGACAATGCGATTTTTTTCATGTCGAGTAGATTGAATAATGTAATTGAATTTCTTATATCATGTTTTCAGGTAAAAGCAAAGGCATCCGTTAGGGTTATTTCGAATGGCTCGCGCAGCCTATGCCGCGCTTGCGCATGGCGGGGTTGTCGTGTACATGCCCCGAGGGAAACTTACCCCCTTTCACGAAAAGCGCCTTCACTCCGAGAAGAAGCACGGCTATCAGCAGAAGGGTGGCGGTAAGCGCCAATACGAGCATTATTTCCATTGGTCAAATTGCTTTTACAGTGCAAAAGTAGCAATTTACCTCAAATTTTTGCTCCCGTATCAAATATATTTAGTAACTTAGTGGTGCTTTAACGGATTATTTAACATTATTTTTCCTTTAAGCCCCCTTTTGTTTAAGATAACTTTAATTTTATCATTACATACAACATGACAATCAAAGATCTTCAGCCCGCGCTCGTCTTTTCTATCTTCGACGAGATAAACCAGGTGCCCCGTCCGTCAAAGAAGGAGGGCAAAATCCGCCAGTATCTGCTGGATTTCGCTGCAAAGCACAATCTTGCGGTCAAGACTGATGCCATAGGCAATGTCGTCATGTCGCGTCCCGCCACCCCCGGACACGAAAACGCACCCACAGTCATTCTTCAGGCCCATATGGACATGGTGTGCGAATCGAACGACAAAAATTTCGATTTTGAAAACTCCCCCATCAAAACCATAGTCGACGGCGACTGGCTCCGCGCTGACGGCACGACTCTCGGCGCCGACAACGGAATAGGTATGGCGGCCGCTCTTGCAGCACTTATCGACGATTCTTTCGTTCACGGCCCGGTGGAAGCTCTCTTCACCGTCGACGAGGAAACCGGTCTCACCGGCGCCAACAATCTCGGCGATAATATGATAACCGGCAAGATGCTCCTCAACCTCGACTCTGAGGACGACGCCGAAATCTTCGTAGGCTGCGCCGGCGGCGTCGACACCACCTGCACTTTTACCTACAACCGCTCGTTCGCTCCCAAAGATTTCCTTTTCTTCAAGATAAGTATTGAAAAGGGTCAGGGCGGACATTCCGGCAGCGACATCAACCTCGGCCGCGCCAACGCCAACAAACTCATCGCCCGATTCCTCTACATGCTCTCGTGCAAGCATGAGGTTTCACTCGCCGAAATCGAAGGCGGCAACCTCCGCAACGCCATTCCCCGCGCAGCCCACGCCGTTGTAGGCGTCCACACCTCGCGCAAGGAAACCGTACGGACGATGCTCAACCAGTTTATTGCCGACGTTGAGAACGAATACAAGGGCATCGAGCCTACACTCGAAATAAAGATGGAGAGCGTAGACACTCCCGATTTCGCCATCGACGGCACCACCACCCTCAACATTATCCGCGCGCTCTACAGCGCACCCCACGGAGTGGTTTCAATGAGCCGCGAACTCGAGGGTCTCGTGGAAACCTCCACCAACCTCGCCGCCGTGAAGATGATTCCCGACAACAAGATTCTTGTCACCACCAGCCAGCGCAGCTCCGTTGAGTCGCGCAAATGGGACATAGCATATCAGGTAGAGGCCCTGTTCCGCCTCGCCGGCGCAGAGGTGACCCACGGCGACGGCTACCCCGGATGGCAACCCAATCTCGAATCGCCCATCATGGCGATTGCCCGCGACGCCTACAAGGAACTCTACGGCGTGACACCAGCCATCAAGGCCATCCACGCCGGTCTGGAATGCGGACTGTTCCTTGAGAAATATCCGCACCTCGACATGGTTTCCTTCGGCCCGACCCTTCAGGGCGTACACTCGCCGTCGGAAAGGATGTATATCCCCGCCGTCGAGCGCTTCTGGGGTCAGATCAAACGCACTCTCGAGAAGGTAGCCGAACTTAAGAAGTAAGCTCCTCCGAATCAGCACAGAACAGATGGCGCGCCGGGGTGTCAGAATCCCGGCGCGCTTGTTTTCCTAATTCAAAGCCATACCATGAGACCTCATCTTTCCTTACGGCTTACGCTCCTCGCAGCCGCCGTCGCCATGGGCGCCGCATGCGGCGCTCAGCATCGGTCGAAACATTTTACCCTTCCCCCTGACACGGCAGAAATCAATGCCGAAAACAGAATCCTCGCCGAGTTGCGCAAGGAAAACGCTCCGGCCGCGGCCGACACTATAGCCACGCTCACCGAAGAGGATTTCCGCGAAGTAGCGGAAGAACTCGGCATCGAGACGGCTTGTCTCCACGCCGTAATCGATATCGAGGCAGGGAAAGCACACCAGGGATTCACGGCTCCCGGTCAGCCGGTTGTGAATTTCGATCTCACAATGTTCAGACGTTTCGCCGCCAAACGCGGGGTAAATCTCACCCGCTACCGCCGCTCCCATCCGGCGGTATTCTCGCGCGGCCGGTCGGCAGGGTCGGCGTTCAAGCGGTTCAGCGTGGCGTCGACAATCAACAGCCATGCCGCCATCGAAGGCACGTTCTGGGGGATGTTTCAGATCGGAGGCTTCAACTGGCGCAAATGCGGTGCGAAAGACATCGACGAATTCTATCAGCTGATGTGCCGCAGCGAGCGCGACCAACTGGAACTTTTCGCAAAATTCATCGTTAATTCCGGACTGCAGAAACCGTTGCAGGCCAAAAACTGGGCTGCGTTTGCCCGAGGCTACAACGGCCCCGGTTATGCTCGCCGAGGCTACCACAACCGCCTGGCCGCAGCCTACAGGAAGTATGCCGGCAAGTAACCCGGATTATTTCACCGTTATCACCACCGGTTTCAGCTGAGCCGACGAACCTCCGCAGAGGAGTTCGTAGCGGCCGGGCTGCACTTTCATGCGTTCGATCTCGTGACTGAAAGTTGCGAGCATGCCGGATGTTATGTCAAACGTCACTTCAGCGCTTTCGCCCGGCTCTATATTCACGCGGCGGAAGTCGCATAAGGTCAGCGCCGGACAGTCGCGGCGGTCGAGCGGACGCATATAGAGCTGCACCACCTCGTCGCCGGCGAGCCGGCCGGTATTTTCCACCTTCACCGTTAGTTTTGTCGAGCCGCCGTCGGCAGCTATCTTCTTCGATTTCAGTTTCGGAGAGGAATAGCCGAAGGTAGTGTAACTCAGCCCGTGGCCGAACGGATAGAGAGGTTTGTCCGTCATATACCTGTAGGTTCTTCCAATCATGGAATAATCCTCGAAATCAGGAAGCTGGGAGTCGTCGCGATAGAATGTCACCGGCAGACGTCCGGCTGGGTTATAATCGCCGAAAAGCACCTCGGCCACCGCCGTGCCTCCTGCCTGACCGGGATACCAGGCCTGCAGGATGGCGTCGCATATAGAATCTTCGGGCGCGAGTCCGACCGCGGAGCCTGAACAGTTGACGAAAACCACCCTCTTACCTTTGGCTTTCAGCTCTTTTATCATGTTGCGCTGAATCTCGGGAAGTTCTATGCTCTCGCGGTCGCCGCCGCGGAATCCTTTCACCGACACCGGCATCTCCTCTCCTTCGAGCAGGGGTGAAATTCCGCCTACGAAAATCACTGTCGCGGCATCGCCGGGGTCTGTTATATACTCTTCCGCACGTGCAATATCGAAATTGAGCCGTGCGACGCCTTCACCATGGGGATGGAAAATCTCGATATCATAGGTTTTTCCAGCCTCGCAATGAATGGAACCGGAGAATTCAGCTCCATCCACACCGGTGTAGTTCAGTCTGACGGGCTTGCCGTTTACCGTCAGACGCCATTTTCCGTGGATCTGGCTGATAGTGAGCCGGTAGTCACCGTCGGCAGGTGCGGTGAAGCTGCCGTTGTAGAGTCCGGAGAAATTTGTGAGGTTCACACCGGGAGCAACAACCGTGGCGCCGCCTGTAGAAATGCTTATCGGCGAGGTGAAAGTGCGGGTTGCCACCGGCTCTCCCTCCCCTTCGGTATTGTTCCAGTAGCGGGCTGTCATACCCTTGCCGCCATCGCTCTTGAGAAGACCGAAGCACGACACGAGATTATTGTTGACCACGTGGTCGCATCCTCTTACGTAGGGCACGTCAGCACCCGCGATGTCACGGATGCCGTCGAGAATGGTGACGGTATGCGAGGGATAGCCGTTGTAGTTGCCCCACATCATTACCGAATCGTTGGCGTTGGGCCCCATTACGACAATAGAGGCAGACTTGGAAAGAGGCAGAATGCCGTTGTTTTTCAGAAGTGTCATGGACTGGCGTGCGGCATCGAGCGCAATGCGGCGGTTGCCGGCATTGTCGACCGACTCGGCTCCGAGTCCGGCATACGGGTCGCGGTAGTCGGGACAGATTTCGCCGAGTTCCATGCGGGCGCGCAGCAAGCGGCGCAGGTGCGAGTCGATTTCTGATTCGGAAACCAGTCCGCGCTTCACCGCCTCGGTGAGATTCGCAAACACGGGACCGCACTCGAGGTCGGTACCTGAAATAACCGCATCGGCACTCGCCTCCACCTCGGATGGATGAGTCTGATGGGCGCCTTCGCGGTAAAAGTCGGTCATCGCCCAGCAGTCGGTCACAATTATGTCGTCGTAGCCCCACTCATCGCGCAGGATTTTGGTGAGCAGACGCTTGCTGCTGCAGCAGGGCTCGCCTTCAAAACGGTTGTAGGCGCACATAACCTGGCCCACATTCGCATCGACGAGCGCCTTGAACGACGGCAGGTATGTTTCCCAGAGATCGCGCGGATCGATGTCGGAGGCATTAAACGAATGGCGGTTCCATTCCGGACCGCTGTGCACGGCGTAGTGCTTCGCGCCGGCTATCGTCTTTATAACCGGAGAATCCGAAGGTCCCTGCAGACCGCTGACCACCGCCACACCCATGCGGCTGGTGAGGCAGGGATCCTCGCCGTAAGTTTCCTGTCCGCGCCCCCAGCGCGGGTCGCGGAATATGTTCACGTTGGGAGTCCAAAAAGTGAGTCCGCAATAGCGGGAATGATTCCCTTCCTTGCGAAACATATTGTATTTTGCGCGCGCCTCGGTGCTGACCATCGAGAAAGCATCTTCCACGAGACCGTCGTTCCAGGTGGCGGCGAGCCCTATTGACTGAGGAAGCACCGTTGCCGTACCTGCGCGCCCTACGCCATGGAGCGCTTCGTTCCACCAGTTGTATTCCGGAATTCCGAGACGGTCGATTGCAGGCGACACGTCCATCATCAGCGACACTTTCTCGCCGAGCGTCAGGCGCGACAGCAGGTCGTCGACACGTTGCTCTACCGGGAGATCCACATTCTGCCAGGGGTCGGCGGCATATATCGTTGCAGACAGGAGAAGCCCTGCGGCGGTGAGGGCAGTGCGGAATATTCGGAATCTTTTCATGCTACTGTTTTTCTGGTTTTCTGATTTTATACAAAGGTAGGCTTTTAAAGCTGATTTCTTTATAAGATTTAAGCAAAAAATCGCTCTTTTACCGTTCTGGTAAAACAAAGCGGCCGGAACCCGTGTTCCGGCCACCTTTATAAGGTATGAGCCGAGATCAGTGTGCGGCTTCGATGGCAGAAACGATGTCGGCGAAAATATCGTCGATTTTTCCCGAACCGTGGATGGGGCGGTAGGTGCCCTTAGTCACGTAGAAATCGCGCAGGGGCGACGTGGTGGAATGATATACCTTCAGACGTTCCGAAATGGTTTCGGGATTGTCGTCGGCGCGGCCCGAGATCTTGCCGCGCTCTATCAGACGGTCGGTAAGCTCGTCGTCGGGCACTTCCAGACCGATTACCGAGTGGAGTTTCTCGCCGCGTTTCTCAAGCATCTTCTCGAGTTCCTCGGCCTGCTTGATGGTGCGGGGGAAACCGTCGAATATGAAACCTTTAACGTCATTGCCGCTGCGGTCAATCACGTCGGCGAGAATTCTCACCATGAGGTCATCGGGTATCAGATGGCCGTGAGAGATGTAGGAATCGGCGATTTTGCCGAGTTCGGTTCCTGCGGCAATTTCCTTGCGGAGCACGTCGCCGGTAGAAATGTGTACGAGACCGTACTTGTCTATGATGCGTTCGCTCTGGGTGCCTTTGCCGCTGCCCGGAGCTCCGAAAATCACTAAATTAAACATTATTGTACCTGTTTGTTGTCTTTTTCGCTTAGAACGTAAATGTCGGGGAGATTGCGTGCGAGGCCGTCGAGGTCGAGACCGTAGCCTATGATGAATTTGGTGGGGATATTGAATCCTACATAGTCGGGAGTGACCTTGTGCTGGAGAGCATCCTCCTTGAAAAGGAGTGTCGCTATCCTTACCTCGGAGGGATTGTGTTTCTTAATATCGTCGACAAGTTTCACCATGGTGGCACCGGTGTCGATGATGTCTTCCACAATAATGACGGTTCTGCCTTCGATGTCTTCACTGAGCCCGATCATCTCCTTCACGACTCCGGTGGAACCCATGCCGTCGTAGCTCTTCAGGCGGATGAAAGTAATCTCGGCGTCGGTGCCGACGGCACGGATAAGATCCGAGGCGAAAGGGAAAGCGCCATTGAGCACGCAGATAAACAGAGGCACTTTGCCCTGCATGTCGCGGGTAATCTGGGCGCCGAGTTCACGCACCCGCTTCTGAATCACGTCGCTTTCGAGATAGGGAACGAACGTAAGTCCCTGATATGTTACGGATTTATGTGATAATGCGTTGTCCATTGGATTTATATAGAACGGAGGTATCAATAGAATTTTCTGATTCCCATAACTTCGCGAACCTCGGCGAGGGTCTTGGCCGCACGCTCGCGCGCACGTTCGGCACCCTGCTTCACCACGCGGCCGATGTAGGCGTCGTCGTTTACAATCTCGAGGTAACGTTCGCGTATAGGGAGGGTTACCTTGAGAATATCCTCGGCGAGCTGCTTCTTGAGGTCGCCGTAGCGTATGGAGCAGTCGGCGTATGCATCGCGGAACTGCTGCACCACCTCGGGGGCGGAAGTCAGCTCCATCAGAGTGAGCAGGTTGGCAACCGGTTCGCTTACGGGCGAGTTCGGCTCTTTGGGGCCTTCGTCGGTCACGGCCTTCATAACCTTTTTGCGGAGCACTTTCTCTTCATCGACGAGATAGATGCAGTTGCCCTCGCTCTTGCCCATTTTTCCGGAACCGTCGAGTCCGGGCACTTTCACAGGTTTACCGCCGAAGTCGAAGTTTACAGGTTCGGGGAAGAGGTCGACGCCGTAGAACGAGTTGAAACGGCGCGCGAAACGGCGGGTAAGCTCCAGATGCTGCTCCTGGTCTTTGCCTACGGGAACCTTATGGGCTTTCTGAATGAGAATATCCACGGCCATAAGGGTAGGATAAGTAAGAAGTCCGGCATTCACACGCTTGTTGGAGTCATTGCCTACAATCTGTTTTTCGATATCTTCGCTGTCGTCGGCCTTCAGACCGAGCTGCTTGCGGGCCTTGTCCTTGAACGAAGTGGTGCGGAGAAGTTCGCCGATGCCCACGTGCATATTGAGAAGCAGATACATTTCGGAAACTTCGGGCACGTCGCTCTGCACGAAAATCGTGGCTTTCTCGGGGTCGACTCCGGCTGCGAGATATTCGGCGAGTATATTCTTCACATTGGTATGGAGCACTTTCGGATCGGGGGCGGTAGTGAGGGCATGGAGGTCGGCGATGAAATACATGCAGTCGTAGTCGTTCTGCATTTTAACGAATTTGCTGAGCGCGCCGTAATAGTTGCCCAGATGGAGGTTGCCCGTTGCACGGATACCTGAAAGTACTATCTCTTTTTCGTTCATAGGTGATATTCTGATTATTTTGGCAAAAGTACTAAAATTTTGCCAACCCGCCGTAAATATTTTTGCAAAAAGTAGGAATGATAAACATATTTCATCTTTTTGAGGTTATAAGATAGTAAACACGTTCACGAGCCTATGAAAACAATAAGAAAGCCGATTATGAGGAAATTGAGTATTGCTTTGATACCAATTCCCATCATACTGACCTACATAATTGTCACCCATACCTGGCCGGTATGGGCCTCCATTATTATGTTGGGTTCGGTCGCATTATACATGATTTTGACCACCTATTATTGTATTGTTCAGAAATGCTACGGGCAATTGGCTCTGACGTGGTTCGTTTTAGTCAGTTGGGTTATCGTTTACGTGATACAGCATTGCTACATAGACAAACTCTTCGACAACAGGTAAATTCGGGATAATTCGGTACGCCGGGAGATGCCGCGGGGTGTGACCGGCGGGGGGGAAAAAAGAAAAATCACCGGCATTGTGATGCCGATGATTTTTTAGTGGCGGGAGCAGGACTCGAACCTGCGACCTTTGGGTTATGAGCCCAACGAGCTACCACTGCTCCACCCCGCGATGTTTCTTTTGTGAGTGCAAAGGTAGTGAGTCGGTGAGTGTTTTCCAAACAAATATAAGTATTTAACTTTAATTTAACACTTGGAGCGGTAAAAAGTTAAAAAATAAGTGAATCATAGACAATCCAAATATCCATAAACAAAATCATAGATTAAGTAAAGGCCGGACCGGGGCTGAAACAGCCGACCAATCCGTCGCAAAGGTAAGTAATATTTCGTTAAAAAGCACAATTTTTCGGAAAAAGTTACTAAAAGACAACGGGCGATGCCCTGATGGGATCGCCCGCTGTGGAGGTTATTTTTCCTGAGTTGACTTTTTGAGCCGGATATCTGAGGAAATTATTTTTCGTATTTCTTCACGATTACAGTAGCGTTGTGGCCGCCGAAACCGAAGGCATTGGAAAGAGCCGCACGAACGGGGCGGTTCTGAGCCTTGTTGAAGGTGAAGTTGAGCGAGTAGTCAATCTCGGGATCCTCGTCGCCTTCCTCGTGGTTGATTGTGGGGGGCACGATGTCGTTTTCAACAGCCTTGATGCTGAACATGGCCTCGAGAGCTCCGGTAGCACCGAGAAGGTGGCCGGTCATCGACTTGGTGGAGCTGATGTTGAGCTTGTGGGCAGCATCGCCGAACACCTCAACGATGGCCTTAACCTCGGAGATGTCGCCAACGGGGGTCGAAGTGCCGTGAACGTTGATGTAGTCGATATCCTCAGGCTTCATGCCGGCATCCTCGAGGGCATTGCGCATCGAAAGGATCGCGCCGAGACCTTCGGGATGGGTTGCGGTAAGGTGGTGAGCGTCGGCGCTCATACCGCCGCCGGCCACTTCGGCGTAAATCTTGGCGCCGCGGGCGAGCGCATGCTCAAGTTCCTCGAGCACGAGAACCACAGAACCTTCTCCCATCACGAAGCCGTCGCGCGACGCGCTGAAGGGGCGCGATGCGGTTTCGGGGGAATCGTTGCGGGTGGAAAGAGCATGCATGGAGTTGAAGCCGCCCACACCTGCGGGATAGATGGCAGCTTCTGCACCGCCGGTAACGATTGCGTCAGCCTTTCCGAGACGGATGAGGTTGAAAGCGTCGATGATGGCGTTGTTCGACGAAGCGCACGCGGAAACCACACCGAAGTTGGGGCCGTGGTAGCCGTATTCCATCGAGATGTGGCCGGAAGCGATGTCGGCGATCATCTTGGGGATGAAGAAGGGGTTGTATTTCGGACCCTGATCCTCGTGCATGGCGTAGTAGCCGGCCTCTTCCTCAAAGGTGTGGAGACCGCCGATACCGGCAGCCACAATCACGCCCACGCGGTTGCGGTCGAGATTCGAAGCGTCCTCGATGCCGGAGTCGGCCACAGCCTGACGGGCAGCAACGAGAGCATACTGGGCGTAGAGGTCGAGCTGACGCACCTTCTTGCGGTCGAAATGGTCGGCTGAGTTATAGCCTTTGACCTCGCAGGCGAACTGGGTCTTGAACTTGGATGCGTCGAAGTGGGTGATGGGGGCAGCGCCGCTCTTGCCGGCGACAGCAGCTTCCCATGTTGAATTGACGTCGTTTCCCAGCGGGGTGATGGCACCGAGGCCGGTTACGACAACTCTTTTTAATTCCATATTCAGAGAGTGGTTTTATCGCAGACTAACGTTGCGCGGAGCGTAACAGCGCGGCGGATTGCGCCTGTCTGCCATGGATTCTTATTATTCCTTTATAAAAAAGGCTCTCCCTGCCAAAAAAGGTGGAAGAGCCCGTGGCAGTCCTTTGGGACTGTAGATTTTTTACTTAGCAGCTGCATTAGAGCCCTGTCCGGCCTCAATGAAGTTGATAGCGTCCTGAACAGTCTTGATAGTTTCAGCCTGATCGTCGGGGATGGTGATTCCGAATTCTTTTTCGAACTCCATGATGAGTTCAACGGTATCGAGGCTGTCAGCGCCAAGATCCTTGGTGAATTCTGCGGATTCCTTAACCTCGCTCTCGTCAACGCCGAGTTTATCTACGATAATTGCTTTAACTCGTGATGCTATTTCAGACATAGTTTTAATGATTTATGATTAATAAAATTCTTTTTCGCGGTGCAAAGTAAGCAATTTTTCTTCAAATGAGAAAACTTTCTGCCATTAAAGTTGTTAATAGGGCACAAATTTCTAATTCAGACCATTATTTATCACGCTTTTACCGGAAAACGAGGCGGGCAGGGAGGGAAATTAGCTAACTTAGCTGAGAGAGACCGGGGAAAGAAAGGGCGGACGCGATGTCGCGCCCGCCACGGGTATTAAAGTTTTATTTCAGTCCGCTATTCGTCGAGGAGGGCCTTGACCTCCGGGGTAAGGTATTCGTTGAGTTCGTAAGGATATACGGCTACGTCTATATTACCCATAGAGTAGGGAGCGATGTCGTAGGGGTTGAAGTGGAACACAATCACGTCGTTGTTGATGTAGGGCATTCCGGGGGAGGTGAACTGCGAGAGGAATATTCCGGCACTCTCAAGCTGGGATGGCTGAATGCCGAGCTGGCGGGCGAGACTGTTCTGCACGATAGAAATCACTTCTTTTTCGCTGCCGGCGCGGAACATATTGCCTACATTCAGCACGCGGCCGTTGACAAGGTCGTAGGTGAAAGGCTGAGTGTTGCTGTTGGGGTGCGCGCCGCCTGTATAGATGAAATGAGACACCTGATAGGTGACGAGTTTATCGTTGAACTCGAGAATCGACGCCGTCACATCGGAATAATATGGAGCAATATCCTGCGCCGAGGGGAGCGAATCGAGCGTCTCGTAGGTGAGACTGTCGCCGAGCATCGACATGTCTGATACATTGTCAAGAATAAGCTTGTCGATGTCGGGGGTCACCTCCGCGGCAGTCGCGGTGGCGGGGGCGGAGAACGCCAGCGACACTATGGTGTCGCGGAGCGTTGAAAGGTTGAAATCGCCGAGGGTCTCGGGCCACTGGATTGTGGCACTCTGGTCGATATATATGGTATCGCCAGCCAAGACAGTACGATAGAAACGTTCGGCAGATTTCATATTGAGGCTCACGTTGAAATTGCGTACGCCGTCGGAAGCTGCATTCGTTTCGGAAGAAGCCCCGGAGCCACATGAGGCGACCGTTGCGGCGGCAAGTGCTATACCCAATAGGGTAATGGTTTTCTGTTTCATCATAAATCAGATATTCTTGTTATATAAGAACAACCAATGCATACAATTTATTGTTCACTCAGTCACTTTTATCAGCGAACCGGAGGAATGGGCGGTGAGCTGGGGTGCATACTGACTCTGGGCAGTGGCGATGCCTGAGGAGAAAGCGCCGGCATTGTTCACCCACATGTCGTAGGTGAGCAGATATGTTCCGCGCGGCAGGCGGTCGACAAAAATCTTCGTGGCGGTATTGCGGTTCTCGCGGTAGAGATAAATGCCTTCCACAAACATGGGCTTCGGCAACTGCTCGACGGGTTCGAAACATGCGGGACGGTCGTCGACGATAGCCACATACTCCATGTCGCGGTCAGCCTTTACGGTGAGCTGCACACGGATTTTCTGTCCTACAGCGAGAGAGGCAGGAGCTTCGGAAATCTCGTTTCCGGCGCCGACCAGGAAGAGTTTTTTCTCCACGGAGAGGGCTTCGCAAGCCGAGGCCTTCACATCGGTCATATTGTCGGAATACTGACAGTAGACGGCGCCCCAGGAGGGGGCATCTGCTTTCTTACGGATTTCGAGCTGCTTGCCGGAGGGATTGAGCGAGGAGATGTCGGTGCGGAAATAGCCCGTGATGCGCTCCACTTTGCCGGGAACCACCGGCGTACCGCCCACGGTAATCTCCGAGCCCTGCGCGGGTGCAATCCATCTGCCCGAGGAGGCGAGAATGGAAGAGATGACCTCGTTGGCGGTTACCGACGTCCCCCAGTTGCTGGCTTCCTTCTGCAGAATGAGCCACTGGCGGATAAGATCGACCTCGCGGCATCCGGGATCAGCCTCACGGAAGGCGTCGAGCACCATGGCGGTTGTGCCGACCTTGTCCATCGACCAGAACCACTGACGGTCGAGCGAGGGCCACCACATTCCCTTTGTCGGAGATGTTTCGGAATACTGGCGGAGGGATTCGAGTATCTGAGCGGCGACGGCACGGTTGCCGTTGCGGGTAAGAATCAGAGAGTAAATCGCCTTGTCGAACACCGAACCCTTCTTCCAGCCGGCCACGATACGCTGCACTGTCCGGCTGCTGATTGCAGCTGCCGAAGCCGACTGCTGTTTATCGGGGAAGAACTGGCGCAGATAGGTATAGAGCGTGAAGTCCGATTCGGGATACTTGCGGGCAATCTTTACGTTTTCAGCGTCGACGAAGCCGAGGGCGGAGCTGATCATGCGGCTGAGTTCTTTGTCGGACGGAAGATAGCCGAGGCGGGAGAGGCGCCCCATCATGAGAAGCACGTTCTCAGTCGACCAGAGCGAGGCGTCGGAGCACTTGTCGTACCACGCCCAGCCTCCGCCTCTGCGCTCAAGGCGTTTCAGCAGCGAGATGGCTGCTGAGTAGGCTCCGGAAATCTGCTTTTTGTCGAAGAGCAGAGAGAGGCGGGTCATGCGCTCGGTGTCGGAGCGGGCGTCCATCATCCAGGGTGTGGCACTGAGCAGCACGATCTTGAGGTCGGCGTTTCGCTCGAGCATCGACACGAGGGTGGAATCGCTGCGGTCGCTTCGGCTCCACTCCTTAAGCGCATCCGCGATGGCGGGGTTGCTGCGCATCAGCCCGTCGGCAATAGCAGCAGAGAAAATCGAGGCGGCGGCATCGTTGGCTGTAGAGGGTTCATAGTCAAGCAGCCCCGGAAGAGCGGTAACGACGTACCAAGCGGGATTCTCGCAGAACTGGAGGGTAACGCGGGCATCGGACTTCATTTCGGGGAGCCGCAGGCTGAACTCGGCGGAGTCGGGCTGCATATAGAACGGAATAGTTTCGATAACCGGTGTGACAGAGGGTTCTACGGGTATGAGAGTCTGCTCGCCGTCGGCAAACCCGGAGGTCGATGACTTGATGCGGTAGCCGATGAAGGGGGCACCCGCAGTTACGCAGACGGAAGTAGAGACGGTTGCCGACTGCGCGGGTTCGATAACGTTTTCAAATGACTGCGACGAGTTAACACGGCCGGTGACGGCATCGAAAAGCTCGACAACGGTCTTTACGGTCTGAACCGAATCGGAATTATTCATCACCGAGGCGAGAATCACGGCATCGTCGCCTGTACGGAGGAAGCGCGGGAGGTTGGGCTGCACCATCACGGGCTTGTTGGCGAGCACAGTGCGCGACGCGGTGGCCGACAGGAGGCTGTCGGTAAACGCTATGGCGTTGAACTGCCAGGTTGTGTTGGCGTTGGGAACAGTGAATGAGAATGCAAGGGAGCCGTCGGCCCCGGTGGTGAGCATCGGGCGGAAAAACGCGAGCGGAGTCTCGCTGTCGCGGTAGCTGAAGGGCGCCTCCTTATCCTTCCCGGCTGCGCCGGCTCCGGCGTCGGCAACTTCTTCCTCCACCATATCGGTAATCTCTTCCTTATGCTCGCTCACTGCCATTGCGGCAAGGGGAGCGGCATCGTATTCAACCGCATCTTCCGTAGCCGACTCGCAGGCGAGAAGTCCGTTGGTAGTTCCGGCGAGGGTTCTCATCTTTCTGCCGCGGATATAGCCGTGGAATACCCGGCTGCCGAAATCCATGCCCCAGAGCTGGAATTCCGGTTCCTCCAACAGATTGCAATCGAGAGTTTTCGCACGAGGTGCGCTGACTCCCGCAATGATATTGCCCGAAAGGCTTCCCTGACGGAAACTGAATCCGGGGACGTAGCCCGACCTCGGAGAGAAACCCCACGACTGCTGTTGCAGTGCATCGAGAGCCTGGTTGTACATGTCGAGAATCACGGCGGAGCGCACACCGGCGCCTTTGTTGTCCTTAACGCGGAAAGTCCACGTTTCGGAGGAGCCGGGAAGGAGCCGGTCGCGGAAGCTCTCGATGACAAATTCTATCGAGGGAACCGCGCCCGTGCGCTCTACTGCAAAACTTACCGACTCACTGCGATAGTTGCCTGTGCAGTTGAGCGAAACGGTGGCCCGGTCGGTACCGTCGGGCAGCGAGAGCGGCAAACGGTGCATTCCGGCAGGAGCCTTGATCCATTTCTGGACGATGATTCCGGTGTCGGACGTAACGGTCATGAGCAGATGTGTGTCGGAGCCGGTTGCGCATAGCCACTCCCCTGCCCCGCCGGGAAGCATCATCCTTTCGGAGGACGGATACCAGAGGAGGCGCGAGGGGACGGGTGAATTTTTATCGGAGGGACGGTAGAATACGACCGAGGAAGAGGTCTTGTCGGCGAGTGAGGGGTCGGCGAGCGAGAATTCAAGCTGATATTCGCCCGATTTGAGCGCGGAGAAGTCGACGGTGCCCGAAGCGGGAAGGACGCCGGAAGCGACGGTGTCGGTGCCTGAAATCACACGGTAGCGGAGCGGGAGGTCAACGATGCTGTCGTTGCAGTCGACCACCCTGACGGGGAGCTTCACGGAGCGGGAAATATCGTAGTCAGCCTTAAGCGAGGCGTCGATGATATACCGTGTGCCGGTTGAGAAACGGATATCGGCAGTCTGGCTCTCGCCTGTAGATGAAAGCGCTGTAAACGACGCACTGAAGAGGCCGTCGGGCACGGGGCTGTCGGCGAGAACAGAAGCGGGAACTGCAACGGCGAAGGAGCCGTCGGCACCGGAGGTCACCTCGGTGGAGAAGAAGGTGACGGGAGGAGAAGGATTCCACCACCATCTGCCGAAGGGCTGAGCCGACAGGTCGACGGTGACACGGGTGTCGGCGAGCGGGAAGCCGGAATATGTCATGAGGCGGCCGTGGAGGGTCACGGCGCCCTTTTCGGGGACATCCTTCTCGACGGGATCGGCAAACGCCTTATAGGTAGGGAGCTTGTAGTCCGATACGGTGAAACCTATCCTGCCGGAGAGGTTGCCGAGGGTGATGGTGAAATTGCCGGTCATGCTCTCCTTCGGAATGTTCCAGGAGCCGTGGACTCTGCCGAACTCATCTGTTTTGAGAGTAATTTCGTCAATTTTCTCAAAGGAAGCATTGCGGAGGCGGGCAGTCACCTCGGCGCCGGGAACCACGCGACGGTGGCGTCCGCTGTACTCGTAGACCACAGCCATCCACTCCACGGAATCGCCGGGATGGTAGAGGGCGAGCGAAGTGTAGCCGTCGAAGGTACGCTGCCAGTTTTTCTGCACCTCAGTGTTCTGTGACCATATACCGAACGGAGCGGCAAACCTGTCGTCGGCTTTAGCTGCTATGACCTTACACCAGCGGTCGGTGGTGAAATCCACCCATCCGTCGGCGTTGGTCTTTCCGAGGGGCTCGCGACGGGTGTCGCGGCCGGTATCGACTATGCGGGTGAGCGACGCGCCGCTCACCGGAGCGCCGTCGACCGGATCGATTACCCAAAGTTTCTGGCTGATATAGCATGAGGAGGCCACGGCGAGACGGGTGACGTGGATTTTAGTATAGGTTTCCTTACGCTCGGCCACACCGTCGATCACGGGTACGGCTATATAGTTTCCCGACTTCGGGAATGTCACCTCTGCCTCAACTTCGGTGGCGAAGGGAACGCTTGAGGAGCTGCCGACAGGGACAGAAACGAGAAGCTTATGGGGTGCAGAGGGGCGGTACTGATAATTTTCGTTGGCAACATCCGACTCCGACACATCGTAGATGTTAACCCGAGCGGCCCTGACGTTGACAAGGCGCACTTTCATTTTTACGGTTGAGCCGGGAGCGGCGAATTCGGGAATGTCGACAGTCACCGACTGCTCGCGAAGCTCGGCGAGGCGGTTTTTGAGACAGTTTATGCCGGAATAGGCGGGGAAATTGCGGATGTTGGTCTCGAGAGCGTCGTAGTAGCGGCGACGCATAATATCCGTGTCTTCCGATGCGGCATCTTCGCCGGCAAAATCCTCGCTGAACCCGAACGGGATGCGACGGAGGATGTCGCCGGAGTATTCGCTTGAGCGGAAACGGTCGTAGAGTGCCATGAAGAGCTGGGTTTCGCGCAGCTGCGGGCTGGTGGCGCCGTCGGCATACACGTGGTCAGCCACAAACTCTATGCGGTTGAGGTCGGCGAGAATAAAGGGGGCGGTATCGGAAGCGTGGAAGCGCAGAAGGTCGGCGTAGAGCGAGAGAATCTTCGCCACCTGAGGCGAGGAGGCGTTCATGCGGCGCTGCACATAGAGGTCGGCGCGAGTAAGCAGCGACAGAGGCACCCAGAAGTCGGAGGGGAGAATTGAGGTAAGGTCGGAAATTGCTCTTACGGCAATGAAGTCGTAGAGGGTCGGATAGTATACAAGTTCCTCACGACCGACTTCCACGGGTCCCTCCCACTCCTTGAGCGGCACGGCCTGCAGGGCGGCGAGGTCGGCGAGCGAGGCATCGACCAACTCCGTAATGCGGGCGCGGAACTGGTCGCCGCTCCACTCGGTGATGTCGCCGGGCAGAGGGGTTAGCGGCAGCTCGCGGCGGTCGTATTTCCAGCGGTTGTCGTTATAGACTCCCAGGTAGATGCGGGCAAGCAGCGAATTGAGGACAGCCTTCATGGCCGGACTCTTGGCTGCGGCGAGTTCCTTCTCCACGCGGGCAATCGAGGCAGGTATGCGGTCGGCCGACACGGCGACCTGCGCGAGGGTGAGATTTATGAGAGCCGACACGGCTGCGGGGTCGTTGCCGGAGGCAATAGCATTTCTGAGATCGGTTTCGCTCTGCTTTGTCACCTTTTCGGGGAAAGCGAAATCGGGAGATTTTGAATCTGATTTTCCCATAGCACTAATTTTAGAGGTTTTGCGCGGGCGTACGGCCGCGTCAGCACCGGATGTGAAAGCCGCGGCGAGGGCGAATATTACGGTAAATACGATGAAAAATCTGCTGAAACGTTTCATGACTCTTGGGGTGGAGAAAAAACCGGTGCCGTGCGGAGGGCACGACACCGGCTCGGGTTAGTTTTATTGTCCTCGAATGTCTTGTTTTATTTTCTTTTGTGGCGCCGGTTCTGATTCATCAGTTCGCGGGTGAAGTCGCGTTCGGAGTCCTTGAGCTTAAAGAGCTGGCGCGGGGTGAGAATCGACTTGAACTGGTCGAAATATTTCATTTCAACTGCGTTTTCCCTTCCTTTAAGCTCATAGGAGGCTTCGGCGGCTTTCTCATACTGGAGGTCGCTCGCTTTGTCGCCGAGTTCGCGTGTCTGCTTCTCGAGGGCGCGGGTTTCGTCCTGAATGCCCCGGATTTCTTCGTCCATGGCGTTGTAAAGGGGGAGAAATTTGGCTTTTTGCTCGTCGGAGAGGTCAAGTTTGCGGGCAATGTAGTCATTTTTCACCTGCGTCATCTCCTTCATCCATTGCGAACGGTCGCCGCGGCGATCCGACTGGGCCGAGACGCCGAGCACGGCTGCGAGCATAATAAGAACCAGGATATATTTTTTCATTTTTCTTGAAGCTAAAGCTTATTGTTGAGTTCCACATCGAGTTTCGAGTCCGAGAAGCTTACCTGGAGCGGCTCGCCTGCATCGGCTTCGTCAGCATCGGCCGCAACGCTCGCCTCCACGATAGAATCGCCCTGCACACCGGGATCGAAGCCGGTCTGATAGAGATCGTCCATGAGCTGCGAGTCGTTGAGGTCAGTTTCGTTAAGGAAATAGTCGTCGATAAACTCGTCGTTGCTCACAGCGGCAGTCAGGACAGGGTTGCCTTCAATAGAGAGGCCGTGGTCGTCGCGCATGAGGTCGGCCATCTTCATCATGCACCATACGCCGAGGAACATGGCGGCCATATAGACGTAAGGGCGGATTTTCTGCCAGACGGAACGACTTACCACCACGGGTTCACGTTCCCACTCCTGCTCAGGGAGCGAAGCAGCCATCCGGCGCGCGAAGTCGTCGAAGTAGCCGTCGGGGACGGTGATGCCGTCATTCCGGCTGAACCGGGAGAGAATATCTTTATCGTTCATATTTGACCTAATAAATGCTTGTTTTTACGTTTTAGACTCTCAAGGGAGCGCAAGGTTTAATCGTGTTCGTCAAAATACTGCTGAATTTTTTTGGCCGCGAGATGATACGAAGCCTTGAGGGCGCCCACGGAGGTGCCGAGAATCTCGGAAATCTGCTCGTATTTCATCTCGTCGTAGAAGCGCATGTTGAACACAAGGCGCTGTTTTTCGGGCAGAGATGCGATGGCCTCGCGGAGCTTGCGGGCAAGGGCATCGCCGTCGACGTAGTTGTCGGCTTCGATGAGGTTGACGAGATGGGACTCCTCGTCGTCGATCGACAGGCTGAGGCGTTTGCGTTCGCGCTCGAGAAACGACACGCTTTCGTTTATTGCTATCTTGTGGAGCCAGGTTGAAAGTTTGGCGTCGCCGCGGAAATTCTCGACCGATTGCCATGCCTTCATAAAGGTGTTCTGCAGCAGGTCGTTGGCATCGTCGTGGCTCACTACCATACGGCGGATCTGACGGTAGAGGGGCTCTGTATAGAGGCGTATGACCTCGGCGAAGGCGGCGCGGCACGTTTTGGGGTCACGCAGCCGCTCAACAAGCTCACGGTCGTCGAATTTCGATGTCTCCTCTGCCATTTTCTGTAACACTTTTCAAATACAACGGTCAAATTTAACAATTTCCCGCCGATGAAACGGTAAAATCATTGCAAATAGTTGTTAAAAGCGGGGCGGAGGGGGTGAATTCAGCTAATTTAGCTAATTCAGTTAATTCAGGCGGGAAAACGGAGGACGCCTGCCGCTGGGGGGCGGCAGGCGTCGGGAAAAAGAGAGGGAAAAAATCAGGGTCAGAAGGGATAGACGCCGGCGGCCGCGCCCTCCATAAGAGCGGTGATCACGTAGGCATTCTTTGCAGTGCCGTTGGTGCGGCTGATGTCGCCGCCGGTCTCCCAGTAGAAGGGAACACAGCCGTTGTCCTTGGCGTAGTCGGTGACGCACTTGGTCCAGTCGGCGCGGCTTGCTTTCCATTTGTCAACATCCATGTCGGGGAACTGAGTGGTTGAGCGGTCGGCAGTGGAGGCATATTCGCCGATGATGACCGGAATTCCTGCGAGCACGTAGGAATCCTGCATCTTCTTGAACTGGCCGTTCATGAAAACGGCGTCGCCCCAGGTGCAGTTGCGGTCTGAGCCGGGCACGAGATTGCCCTCGCCCCAGTAGAGCTTAACCTTTGAAGCCCACTGGCCGTCGGACGACATGATGGTGAAATCGGAGGGGTCGTAGTAGTGAACCTCCACGAAGAGACGGCCCTCGACGCGGTCGGTGGGGAAGTTGTTGCGGAATGCGGGTTTCACAGCCTCGTCGATGTTGGTGTTGGGGGCTGAAACGGCGAGGCAGCGCAGTGCGTTGTTGCCGCCCGTGTCGCGCACGGCGTCGATGAAGGTCTGGGCGTATTTGATGATATTCTCAACGGCGGGACCCTCGAGACCGTTCTGCATGCCGGGCTCGTTCATTCCTGAGAAGAGCAGGTGCTGGTCGTAGCGGTTGAGCTTGTTGCCTATCTGAGTCCAGTAGTCGTGCATCTTCTTGTTGATGGCCTCGTCGAAAGGTTTGTGTACGTTCTCCTCGAGCCATCCGTTGTCCCAGTGGCAGTTGACGATCGCATACATATCCTCCTCAACGATCCAGCCGACAACCTCGTTCACGCGGTCAAGCCAGGCGGGGTCGATGGTGTTGGTGGCGGGATCAGACACGTGGCTGTCCCATGCGCAGGGGATGCGGACAGAGTTGAAGCCGAGTGCTTTCAGGCCTTTGATGTACTCCTTGTTGACCACGGGGTTACCCCAGCCGGTTTCGCCGGTGGGCACTTCCATGGTGTTGCCGATGTTGACGCCGGCATACATCTTGGCGGCGAGCTGCATGGCATTGAGGCTCATGTCTTCCGAAACTTCGGTCTTGGCCTGCGAAAGGGTGACAGAAGCGGTGATCTCAGGATCGCTGTCGAGAGTGAAAACTACATTTGCCGTACGGGCTTCGTCGGAGAAGTTGGCTGAGTAGGTGAAGTTGATGACATCGTCGGAGAGAGAGCGCGAAACCACAAGCCATGCGGGATAATCAACGGAAACCTCACCGGTAGCCGCATACTTGATGGAAACAGTGCCTCCGTTAGGATCGAGAGTCTCGGAAGGAGTAACAGAGACAATCTGCACGGTCTCGTTTCCATACTGGGTTACGCGGACAGTGGTTTTCTCGCTGCCGGCGGTGATGGTGAGAGTGGCGGTGCGGGTGTCGAAAGTTGAGTTCTCGTCGGCCTGAATCGCCACATTATATATATTGCCGTTGAGCGACGAGGTGATTTCGCCTACATGGAGCCATTCGGCGTCGGAGGTGACGGTGGGGCGGACGGGGGCCTTGACAGTGATCGACGAGGGTTTGGCACCGGCGAGGGCGACCTCAGTCTTGCTGACTGCGAAATCGGGGCCGATGAATTCGGGCTTGGCGCGGTCGTCATCGTCGTCGCTGCACGAGCTGACCGCGAATGTTCCGCCGAAAATGAGGGTGGCGGCGAGTAAGAAGTTTCTTATTTTCATATAATTGCCTTTGACTTATTAGAGAATCATACAGAATCCGGCTGTCGGGTCGGATTCTGTATGATAATAAGGGATTAGAAATTAACTTCGGGGAAGAGGCGGCGGAAAGTAAACTTGGCCTGCATGGAGGTCTGGAAACCGAGCTCTTTGATTACGAGATTGTCGCCTTCCTGAACCGGAGTACCGAACGCGCAGCCTAAATCTTTTGTTGCGCCATACATGTTCCAGAGTTCGAGGCGGTAGGCGGTGCCGTCGACAGCGTCGAGAACCTTGGCGGGATCCCAGCCTGTCACTTCCTTGCCGTCGAGATAGAGGGCGTCGAGGGTAGAGTGAACACCGGGGAAGTAATTGTGGAGTTCATCGACCTGAGCGAAGGTCATGATCGAACCGGCTGCATAGATGTCGCCCGTGAGGGTGATGTCGAATGCCGGATTATCGAAAGTGAGCTTAGAGTTCTCGTCGACAACTATGTTGAACTTGGCACCCTGCGTGTAGTTCCAGTCACCGCCCCAGTTGGGATTGATGGTGATCCACTTAGGTTCGAAAACAGGATCGGTAAGAATCACGTAGTCGATTTCCATTGAGCTGTTGAAGCTGAAAGCTGGTTCTACATTTCCTACGGTATTGCTGAAAGGCGAATCAACGTTTTCATTGTTGCTTCCTTTGCCCCAGATGTTGAACATCTGAACTCGGAAATTACCGTTGTCCTCGATATCGCCGTAGTAGAACTTGTTGGCGTCAAATTTAATGGAAGCACCGTCGAGGCGGATTTCCTTGACAGCGACAATAGCATTGGGGAATGCAGCGTTGAGACCTGCTACGTCGAGCGTAAGAACCTTGACACCGGGACAACTTCCCTCATACTTAAGGGTGTGGACACCGTTGATATTGCTGACCTCAAAGTTGCCTACTTCAGTGCCCCAGGTTCCGCCGAAGTCCTTGTCCACACATATAAGATTTACGGGATAGCCGTATTTCTTCGACTTGGGAATCATGTTGCAGGAAACGGTGGCGGGATCGCTGTTATCGCGGTAGTAGCCGAGCTGGAACATGTCGGCGGTAAGCGAGAGCACCTTGATGTTTGTCTTGCGGTTCGGGAAGTCGGGAGTTGCAAGGGTACTCGGAGCGAGGAAGTCAATGTCGGCGGAGATGGTGTAGTTATCCTTGTCGACGGTATAGGTGCCTTCCTTCTTGGTGCCGTCGGGATATTCAACGGTCACCTTGTGGTCTTCGGTAAGAGTCATGTAGCCCTTGGTACCGGCGGCTCCGCCGAAAGCCCATTCATTGGCGGGCGAGCAGTCAGCTTCCCACGACCAGGAGTTGCCTACGATAGGCTCGTGGTTGGTGACGGTGCGCCAGGAATCGTCTGTTCCGTAGAAGTAGACGGGGCCCTGGAAGAAGATGCTCTTACCTTCATAGTAGTCGATTTCCCAGGTGTTGTAGAGGAGTGATTCGTCGAAGGGCACGTTGCGGGCAACGGATACCGGGCGAACGGAGAGAGCTACGTAAACAGGGAAGGAGGTGCGTCCGGAGTTAGAGGAGTCGAAGCGGAAAGCGATGTCATACTGGCTGTCGGTGGGGTTGATCGAGCCGGTGGCATAAGCGCCGAAGACATCGACACCGTTAAGGTCGTTGGCGGTGCGGGAGCCTGCTGCGGGGAGGAAGATGGAGTTGCCGTTGGGGCCGGTGAAACGGTAGCCGTTTACGCCGTCGACCTGAGTCCATTCTTTAGTACACCTGTTGAAAAGTTCCTCGAAGTCGGCAGCGCCGGGGAGGGTTACCTTGCCGCCCCATGCATGGTTGGCCATGTCGGAAGGAGTCTGGTAAATGGTGGTCGAAGCATAGTCGGCAGTCTTGATTGAGTTGTTGACGCCTGTGAGATCGCCGTAGCCGAAGCGGCCGCCGTAAGCGGATTCGGTGGGAGCGCCGAGGTTGAACTTAGCCCATTTCACGGAGAGACCGAGGTCAACGAGATCCTCGTCGACGTCGAAGTCGAACGCTGCAGTGGTCAGGGGCTGCACTTCGCCGTAGACGATGCAGCTGCCGAGGTTGGCGTAAGCGGCATAATAGTAGTTGGTGGCGGGAGCGAGGCCGGCATATTCGATGGCGAAGTCGGCGGTTGCACCGTCGGCAGCGGGGATGATAAGACCTGCGCGGACAGCCTCTTCATTTTCGGAAGCGGCGATGACGATACCATAGGCGGCGTCGGCGGGCGAGCCGGTGACGGTACCGCCGACGGTAGCGCCATAGGCGTTAACGGCGTCGGCAGCCTTGGTGACGACCTTAGTGTCGGTGGTGAGCATGCTCTTCACGGCTCCGGTAATGGTAACTTTCTTCTTGAGGGTCACGAAAGCCTGATAGTAGACGAGGGTATTCTCCTCCAGACCGGTGATCTCGGCTGTGAGGACGCCGTCGGTGAGGGTACCGGCGACGCTCTGGGTGAGGGCGTCCTCGGCGAAACCGTAGTTGAAGCCCACGGTGTAGAACGAGGAAGCGGTGTTTTCAAGACCGGTCACCGTACCGTGGAAAGTAAGGGTGGTGGCGGTAGCGTCGGCGGAACCCGTGACAACTGAATCGGAGTTGAGAATGGGGTTCTCGTTGACGAAGTAATCGTCGTCATCGTTACATGATGCCAGAATAAGGCCCATGAACAGAGACATGAATAAAAATATCTTGTTTTTCATTTCTAAATCGGTGTTATTTGGGTCAGGCTGAAATCCGGCGCGAGGATTGCCATTCTGCGGCGCGGCCTGCGCCGGATTTTCAGCATGAACCGGTTTTTGGGTTCCTTATTCGATTGTCAGTGACGATACGTTGACAGAAACGTTGCTGATGTCGTTGGAAGCAGCAAAACCGTCGAGCTGGATCGTTACAGAGAGAGCACTGGGAGCGGTTGCGAAGTTGAAGGTCGAACCGGTGTCGTTTACAAGCTCCATTGTGTTTTCACCCGTAGTGTTGAAATTGTATGCCTGGAAGTTGCTGAAGCAGCCGGGTTCCCATTCGAATCCGGGGATGTTGCAGCAGAAAGCGGCCTTGGGCGAACCTGTCCAGTCGATGCCACTGACGGTATACTTCAGCACGAGCTTCTGATTCTTCTTCAGTTTGAGTTTGTTGACGTCGACCGACTGATTTTCCGTGCCGCCCCAGTCAAGAGGCTGCCAGAGGTTAAGACGGAGATACTTGTCGGCTTCGACATAAACGTTGATCAGCGAGTTGTCGACCGGAATCACAACGGGACCGGTCTGGCCGCCGCCAATGGGCTTGATGGTCATGCGGGCGCAGAGATACTTGTTGGCGTCGCCGTTGGCGTCTTTCTCAACCGGGATACCGAACACAACCTCATTGTCGTCGGGCTTGCAGACCATTACGGTGAATTCCGTGCCGGTGATGGAGATGTCGCCCGACTTGAGGAGGGTTATTTCCTTGTCGAAGACAATCTTGTTGTCCTGGATGGTGAACTTGGCGGAAGTATTGCCGTCGACGGTCTCGAGTTCGGCGCTGCCGGTCTTCTCGAGGGTGAGGGCGAAGTCGCCGGCTGCCTCATACTTGGGAGCCCAGGAAGCGCCGTAGCAGTCGAGCCACTGCCATTCAGCTGTAGCGGGGTTCCACCACATCAGGTCGTAGGGTTTCTCTTCGTCGAGCAGGAAAGTGGTCTTTGTGGCGACGTAAGAGGCGTCGGCACCGGAGATGGTGAAGAGCGAAGTCTCGAGATCCTCATAGGCGGGTTCCTGTACGGGAGCCTCGGGGAGCAGACCGGGATCGTCGACAGGAATCTGGATGATGCCGTCGCGGAGGTCTTTGGCAACGAAGTTCCAGACAATCCACCAGGGGCCTTCGGAGTTGGTACGCATCGTGGCGATCTGAAGCACGTAGGGAGTACATTCAAGAATCTTCAGGTCGGTTGTATAGTTCGAGCATATGCCATTGCCCCAGTTGGCATGGAGCATCTCGCAGCCGGTGAAGGAGATGGTGGGATGCTTCGGGTCGGAGACATTGAAGGTGAATTTGCCGGTTTTGATCGAACCGCCTTCAGCGACATTGTCGATAGTAGCCACGCAGCCCTTCAGGGGGTCGAGTTCAAGCACCATCTCAGTGTCGAGATAGGGAGAATCAGAGGGAATGAGCCAGGACTGGAAACCGGGATCCCAGTTCATTTTCCAGCCGTCGGGGCCGAACACGGGGTCATCGTTGTTAGAGCCGTCGTTAAGCACGTCGGTCGGACTCATGTAGCCTACGGGCGACGAACCCTGATAGGGAGGATACGCCTTGTTCATGGGCACCCATACCTTCGGGTTGCCCTGACCGTTCTCGTCGACACCGCCGGCGAGGTAAGTCCACAGCGGGTTGGAAAGCATCTCGAAGTTGTTCTGGTTCACGGTGAACACGTAGGGCTCGCCCCAGACAGGGCCGGAAGTGGAGGTGACGCCGAACTTCACAGAATATTCGCCCGAGAAAGGAAGCTCAAGAGTTGTTTCCGGAGCCTTGATCACGCCGTTGGGGGTGTCCCAGACCGCCTGCACGGTGGGAGCCATCAGCGATTTGAGATGGATTGTGTTGGGATCCTTGGGGTCGGGAGTAACGGAGAAAGCGATTCCCTCCACCAGCTCCGAAGGCGACACGGTGGCGCCGGGCATATCATAGCTGTCGGGGGTACAGCCGGTGAAAGAAGTCCCCAGACCTACGGCAACCGCCAGCGATAAGAGAAAATTTATATGTTTTTTCATTTTGAATTTCTTAAAAGGAAATTTCTGAGTATATGATTTAAATTTCAGTCGCTGTCATCAGTTCCAGCCGGGGTTCTGTTTGAGCACGCCGTTGGAAAGCACGATCTGGTCGTTGGGGATACGGCAGAGACCCTGAGTGGCGACAATCTTCGACTTGTCGTAGGTTACGGTGGTTGCGTGACCGCCGCTGGTGGCTTTGCCTGCGGAAGCGCAGACGGCGTCGGCCATCACGTCGACACCCTGACGGAGGAGATCCCAGTAGCGGATGCCCTCGAAGGCGAGCTCGCGGGCGCGCTCGTCCATGATATTCTTCTGGTTCACGGCAACATCGCCGAGACCGGCGCGGCTGCGGATCCGGTGCATATAGGTGGCGGCGTTGGAAGAGCCGAGCTCGGCAGCCATGAGGAGCACGTCGGCGTAGCGGACGAATACCCAGGGCTGGGCGTTACATTCCTGGAAGCCCATCGTACCCTTCGGGTCAGTAGCGGGAAGACCGTTGCCGAACACGAGGGGAGTATATTTCTTCACGGTGTAGCCGGTATACTCACGCCAGTCGTTAACCTGAGTTTCATATTCAGCGAGCTTGCTTACGCCCTCGCCTACAACGTCGATGATCGAGGCGGTGCGGCGCAGGTCGGAATTCGAGAAGAAGGTCTCGCGGAAGCTGTCGGTGACGCAGCAGGCGCCCCATCCCTTTCCGTAAGGAGAGAAGTTGAGGCTACGCATGCCCATCATCACCAGCCAGCGGTTTGAGTCGTTGTTGCCGTTATAGTCCTGGGTCGGGGTGAAGTTCATGGCAAGGATCACCTCAGAGTTGGCGTCGCCTGCGTAGGTTGACTCAGCGCTCCAACCTACCTCGTCCTTGCTCTTGGGGATGAGCGATGCGGCGGGCCAGAGATTCTTGAAATCCCCAACGAGTTCGTAGCCGCCATTGGTGATAACGTCCTCAACGGCTGCGAGAGCCTCTGCTTTTGTAAATGAACCGATAGTGGTGCCCTCTTCTGTGGTGAAGCCGGGCTCCTTGCCGTAGTAGCCGGTATAGAAGAGGTATGCGCGGGCGAGAAGAGCCTCGGCGGCATATTTGGTTATACGTCCGAAGTTGTCGGCACCCTGATTTGCGCCGGCGGGGATGTTTTCGGCGGCATACTTGAGGTCTTCGAAGATATTTGCGTAAACCTCGGCGGGATCAGCCTGCGGAACGTTGTCCAGCGAGGGTTCGAGCAGCAGCGGAATGTTGCCCCAGAGGCGTACCATGTCGAAATAGAGGATGGCGCGGATAGCGCGGGTCTCGCCGAGGTAGAGACCCTTCTTGTCGCTGTCTTCCTTCCAGTTGAGTTCGTCCTGGTGGAGCAGGAACTCGTTGCAGCGGTATACTGCGGCGTAATAGAGCTTCCAGGTGTCGGAGAAAATCATTAGCTCCGAGGGACCCTGTGCCTGATCGAAGCGGTCGAGCACCTGAGCCTTGTAGTCGTCGCCGTTGCCGGTGGAGCCGTAACACTCGTCGCCCATGATGGTGGCGGCGAGATAAATGTTGTTGACACCGCCGAGACCGGAAGCCACCTGACGCCAGCCGTCGTAGCAGCCCACAAGGGCACGCCAGGCGTCGTTTTCGGTCTTGTAGAAGTTACCGGTGGTTGACTCTGTTTTCGAGGAAACGTCGAGGAAGCTGTCGCCGCAGGAAGTTGCGCCGACGCCGACCATGGCGGCTACCGTGAGAGTCAGTATGTTGAATCTGAACTTGTTCATTGAAATTTTCAAATTAAGTAAAGAAGTTTTTCGTTAGAATGCGAGATTTACACCGATAAGATAGGTGCGGGGACGGGGATAGTAGCCGAGGTCGATGCCCGAAACCCAGCCTGAAGTACCGTAGCCGATTTCAGGATCCATGCCGTCGTAGTCGGTGAAGGTATAGAGGTTCTGGATCTGGAAGTAGAGGCGGGCGTTGCTGCACCACTTCTGGTTGATGAGCGGCGCGAAGTTGTAGCCGATGGTCACGTTGGAGATGCGCAGGTAGTCGCCGTCCTGGGTATAGAGGTCGGAGAACATCCAGTTGATGTTCTGGTTGGTGACACGCGGAATCTTGTTGGATGTGCCTTCGCCTGTCCAGCGGTCGAGGATGCGGGTGGTGTAGTTCGAGAACTGGTTCACCTGGTTGCGGTAGGACTGCACAATCTTGAATCCTGCTGCGCCGGAAGCTACGACTCCGAAATCGAAGTTCTTGTAGTAGAGGTTGAGGTTGAAGCCGTAAGTGAACTTGGGCATACCGTTGCCGAGGTCAACGCGGTCTGCGTCGTCGATGGCTCCGTCATGGTTAACGTCGATGAACTTCACGTCGCCGGGCTGCGGGTTGTCCTGGAGAGTGCCGTTGCCGGCGAGCAGCCAGTCGTTGATTTCCTTTTCGTTCTGGAAGAGTCCTGCGGTCTTGAAGCCCCAGAAGTATCCGATAGGCATGCCGTTCTGAGCGCGGTAGAACTCGTAGGAGTTGTCGTAGAGCTGGTTGGTCTCGCCATGGATAATGCCGTCGTCGGTGGGGATTGAACCGACTTTGTTTTTGTTCCATGTGCCGTTTACGCCCACGCTGTAGGAGAAGTCCTTGCCGATGACGTCGTTCCAGGTGAGGTTGAACTCAACACCGGTGTTCTTCACGTCGCCGCCGTTGATGATCGGGGCGCCGGTGCCGACGGTAGCCAGGATGGGAGCGGGCACGAGCCAGTCTTTGGTATTCTTCCAGTAAACGTCGAAGTTAACGCCGAGGCGGCTGTTGAGCAGGCGGGCATCGAAACCGATGTTGGTCTGCTCGGAGGTCTCCCAGGTAACGTCGAAGTTAGCGATACGCGAGGGATATGCGCCCCAGTTGTTGGCAAGTGTCTTGTCGTAGCCTTCGTTGTAGACGCCGTTCGGGCCGAGATACTGACCGAAGAAGTAGTGGGTGTTCGACACCTTGATGGGTGCGAGATACTGGTAGTTGTCGATGTTCTGGTTACCTACGCGGCCCCAGCTTGCACGGATCTTGAGGAAGTCGAGCCATCCGCGGGTCTTTTCCATGAACGATTCGCTCGAGATGTTCCAGCCTGCGGAAACAGAGGGGAAGGTACCGAAACGGTGACCCTCGGCGAAGCGCGATGAGCCGTCGCGGCGGAGAGTGAAGTTAACCATATATTTCTCAGCCCAGTTCCATCCGAGTCGGCCGAAGTAGCTGACGGAGCGGGAGTCGTCGTGGGGATTGCCGGCAGCGTTGAGGCCGTCGGCTGTGGTTGCGGCGGTACCGTTGCTGATCCAGGCATAGGGCCATGTGTCGAAGCCTTCCTTCAGGTAAGCCTGGTTGCCGCCGAGGTAGGTGCCTTCATAGCGGTAAGCCTCTGTACCGAGGAGGGCGTTGAATGCATGCTCGCCGATGTTCCAGTCGTATGACACGGTGTTTGTCCAGGTCATGCCGAGAGAGTGGTTCATGTTCTGGGCAACGCGGGTGTAGTCGCTGTAGACATAAGGTGAGAAATGGTAAACGGGAGTGAAGCTGCGGTATTCGCTCGAGCCGTAGACGGCGCCGAAGACGGTGCGTATCTTGAGGTTCTTGATGGGTTCGAGCTGAGCGTAGACGTTGCCGTTGAATGTAGCGTTCTTCGTAATGTTGTTGGTGTTGACCATCATGGCTCCGTAGGGGTTGCCGTTGTTCTGATACCAGTCGCTGCCCGTGGAGTTATAATAGTTTCCGTCCTTGTCGTAGACAGGAGTGAGCGGGGTGGAGTCGAAGGCGCCGCGGAGGGTATTGTTGTACTGGTTGCCGACACCGATGCCTTTCGACTTTGTGTAGACGAAGCTGACCTGCTCACCCACGGTGAGGAGGTTGCCGAAGAGCTTGTGGTCGGAGTTCACGCGGAAGTTGTAGCGCGAGTAGTTCGAAACCTCGGGACCGCCTACGATACCTTCCTGGTTGATGTAGCCGAGGGAGATTGCATAGGTAGAGGTAGCGGAGCCGCCGGTGACGCCGAGAGTATAGCTCTGGGTCTTGGCGTTGTCGTGGAACATCTGGTCGATCCAGTCGGTGTCGACCACGCCGAGGCGGTTGCCGTCGGCGTCGGTGCGCCAGATGTCATTGTAACCGGCCCAGTTGTATGGAGCGCCGCCCGAGTTGATCGACTGCTCGTCCATGATTGCCATATACTGCTCGGAGTTAAGCATCTCCATCTTGCGGGGAGCGCTCTGCCAGCCGAAGTAGCCGTCGAAAGTCACTTTTGCCTTGCCTTCGCGGCCCTGCTTGGTGGTGATGAGCACGACGCCGTTGGCGGCCTGCGCACCATAGATGGCTGCGGAAGCGGCGTCCTTCAGCACGTCGATACTTTCGATGTCGGCGGGGTTAAGGGTGGAGATGTCACCGCCGATACCGTCGATAAGGTAGAGAGGCGAAGCGTTGCCCACGGTGCCGAGACCGCGGATGGTGACCTTCATTCCGGAACCGGGCTGACCCGACTCGGAAGCGATGTTCACGCCGGGAAGCTGGCCCTGCATGGCCTGGAGGGGCGATGTGGTGTTGAGTTTTGCGATTTCGTCACCCTTGATCTGGGCGGTGGCACCGGTGACGAGTTTCTTTTTCTGAACGCCGTAGCCGACAACCACAACCTCTTCGAGAACCTCAGAGTTCTCCAGGAGGGCGATGTCGAGCTTCGGACCCGTCACTGTCTCCTCTCGCGTGGTCATTCCCACGTAGGAAAACACGAGCACGGCGCCCGTTTCGGTTTTGATGGAGTAGTTGCCGTCGATGTCGGTGGAGGTACCGTTGGTGGTACCCTTGACAAGGACTGTCGCTCCGATCAGAGGTTCGCCGTCAGCGGCGGACGTCACGGTACCGCTGACCGTGAGGGCTTCGGCGTTGATGAAGCCGACACTCGTCAGGAGGCACAGAGCAACCATTGCGAAGCGGAAGAACCGCATGCGGCAATGTTCAATCAGATTTTTTCCCATTGATAAATGATGAGTTTTACAGGTTAATATTTAGGTTATTGTCTTAGTTAGGTTGAATCGTGATGTCAGGTGAAGAGAAATAAGGTACGGTTTTCACCCGTTATCATCCCTTCTGCAGGATTGCGGCAAATTTAATGTTTACTTTTTTAAGCACAATTATCCTGAACAAATTAAAAGGTGTGTTAAAAAGTAAATAGGGGGGGTAATTTGTTAATATATGCTATCGGATTTGTTAATCAGACAATGCCCAAACCCGCTTACGGAGCGGGGTTTGAAAAAATTTCAAATGTTTCTTTGCGGCTACATTTGGTTTTTCGGTTAACATTTGCTTACTTTGCAAACAAGATATGTTGCATAACATAATTAGCCATGAAAAAAACATTTTTAACACTGACGGGCGTGCTTCTCGCCTTTTGCGCCGCCACCGGCATAACAGCCGCCGACAGATTCCGCATGAAGCACCTCGAAACCGGCAACGGACTCTCGAACAACCGCATAAACACTATACTGAAAGACAACGACGGATTCATGTGGGTGGGCACCACCTCCGGGCTGTTCCGCTACGACGGCTACGACATCCGCATGTTTGTCGACGACCCGACTTCCCCTTCCAACATCGGCAACAACAACATCCTCGACCTGCAGACCGACGCCGACGGGCGCATCTGGGTGCTCGCCGGCTCGAATTATATAGTCTATGACCCGGCGAAGGAAACATTTATCAACGACATAGGCACCTATCTGCGCGGGAAAGGCATTCAGGGGGAGGCAGCAACAGTGTTTATAGACCGCAACAAGGCGCTGTGGGTCTACGTGCGCAAGCAGGGCGTCTACCGCCTCGACAACGGCAGCGAGAAAGCCGAGGCCGTGAAGGGCCTGAAACTGTCGAACCGCGACATAACCGACATCATCGAGGCCGGCGACAAGATTGTGTGTGTCGACAATTCGGGCGTGCTGCTCTTCGTCGACCCCGCCACGATGGCGGTTGTGAAGACCGTAGACGGCATACCGGCGTCGAATCCCGGCGACTATACATATACTTATACGGCTCTGGCCGACCGCGACGGCAGTATATGGGTGTTCAACACCGAGCGCCTGTGGCTCTATGACCCGGGCCACGACCGCTGGCTCACCACGATGCTCCCGTCGGAGGGACGCGAAATGGTGGTGAAGACACTCTATCAGGGCGCCGACGGAACGCTGTGGATAGGCCGCGACCACCACGGTCTGGAGCGGGTGGTAAAACAGCCCGACGGCATCAGATTCACGGAAATCGACACCGGCGACACCAATCCGGGCGCCAACAACACCGTCACCGCCCTCATGGAGGACGGCAGCGGCACAATGTGGATCGGCACCTACAAGCGCGGGCTCTTCTACCACAACGAGAGCGCCGAAAAAGTGTCGCTCTACCCGCTTCCCGACGCCAACGTGATTCTCAATGACCCGAATAATGAGGAAATGTGGGTGGGAACCGACAATTCCGGACTCATGAAATGGAATCCGGTCACCGGCGTCAACCGCAGCATCCCGGATCCGTCGGACGGCAAGAATCCGCCCGCAGTGACGGCTCTTGCAGAGACTCCAGACGGCACATTATATATAGGAACGTTCGCACGCGGGCTAAAGAAATATGCCGGCGGCAGTTTCAGCCGCGTTTCAACCGCCTCGGGACTCGATTCGTCGTATGTATGGTCAATAGTGCCCGGCGACAACAACGACCTTTGGGTCGGTACGCTGGGCCACGGGCTCTATAACCACAATCTCCGCACTGGCGAAACCGTATCGTTTACCGAAAATAACAGCAATCTGCCTTCCGATTTCGTCACCTCGGGCCTGCGCACCCGCGACGGGAAATATTATTTCTCCACCGCATCGGGAGTGGCGGTCTACGATCCTGCAACCGACCGTATCGCTCCGCTCGCTGTGGCCGGCGGAGGCAAAGACATCGAGAATCTGAACTCCACGAATATCAACCAGATAATCGAAGATTCGAGAGGATTGCTGTGGATTGCGTCGACCAACGGACTGAAAGTTCTCGACCGCGCCCGGGGCAAAATCCACGAGATAAATCTGCGCGACGGCATGCATTCGCTCTTCATTCTCGGCCTCATTGAGGACGCCGACAAAAGCATCTGGGTGAGCGAGGGCGGCAACCTCATCAACCTTGAGGTGGATTTCAACGAAAAAAACGGCGAACTCGCAACGACGGTTCATCTCTACGACTCGCGCGACGGTGTGCAGAACAGCGACTTCAACCAGCGGTCGTTCGCCATGCTCGACAACGGCGACATCGTGGCCGGCGGTCTGTATGGAATCAACCGCTTCTCTCCCGCTCTGATCAGCTACAACAAAACCCTCCCGAAGGTCATGTTCACCGGACTCGCCGTGATGAACCGGCCGGTGGCGGTGGGCGACGAGATCAACGGCCGCGTTGTACTCCCTGCCTCGCTCAACAGCGGCCACAAGATCGACCTGCCTCCCAACGCCGACGAATTCACCGTTTACTTTGCCACCGACAACTACGTGCTCCCCGACAAAACCACATATTATTATAAGCTCGAGGGATTCAACGACGATTGGATAGCCTGCCCGCCGAGGGTGAACCACGTGACCTACACCAACCTCTCGCCCGGACACTACAGGCTGCTGGTGAAGGCGGTGAACAACGACGGCTACGAAAGCGCGCAACCGGCCGAACTGGCCGTAAACATCCATCCGCCGTTCTACGCCACTCCCCTCGCCTATTTCTTCTACGTGATCCTCGCCTCGGCGCTGATCTACGGCATCGTACGGATCATCCGCGACCGTGAGCGCAATCGCTTCAACCGCAAGCGCCAGGAGGACAACATGCGCAAGCAGGAGGAAATCAACCAGCTGAAGTTCAAATTTTTCACCAATATAAGCCATGAACTGCGCACTCCGCTCACACTCATAGTATCGCCTCTCGAGGCTATGATAAAGGAGTCGGGCGGCGACGAAAAGCAGACGCGGCGTCTCACGATGATGCGCAACAACGCCATGAGGCTGCTCAACCTCGTGAACCAGCTCCTCGATTTCAGAAAAAACGAGGTGGCGGGACTGCAGCTCTCGCCGTCGGAAGGCGACATCGTGGCGTTCGTCCGCAACACCTGTAACTCGTTCACCACCATGAGCGAGCGCAAGAACATCGACCTGACCTTCTATTCGCCCGAAGAGTCGATAAACATGATGTTCGACGAGGACAAAATGGGGAAAATAATAATGAACCTGCTGAGCAACGCCTTCAAGTTCACCCCGGCCGGAGGCCGTGTCGACGTGGCCGTAGAGCGGCTCCCCGGCCCCGCGCCGATGGTGCGCATCAGGGTGGCCGACACCGGAATAGGCATCAAAGACAGCGACAAGGAGCGAATCTTCGAACGATTCTATCAGGTCGACGACAACGGCGAACCGCACCCGGGCATGGGAAGCGGCATCGGACTGAGTCTCGTAAGCGAATACGTGCGCCTGCATAACGGCACCATCCGCGTCACCGACAATCCCGGAAAGGGAAGCGTGTTTATAATCGACGTTCCGCTGCGGCAACCCGCGAAAGACGAGAAAAAGTCCGGAACGCAACCCGTTGCCCCTCTGAATGAGGCTACGCCGGAACCTGCCGCTACCGGGCCTGATAAAACCGAGGAAGCGCTTCCGGAAATTACCGCTCCCGCACCCGCGCCGGTGGCGAAGACCTCCCCGGAAAGCAAACATCCCACCGCCCTGGTGGTGGACGACAACGCCGACATGCTCGAATTCATAAAGGATGGCCTTACACCTGAATTCCACGTAATTACAGCTTCCGACGGCGCCGAGGCCCTCTCCGTGCTGAAGAACATAAAGCCCGCAATCATTCTCACCGACCTCATGATGCCTAACATGGACGGCATCGAGCTTTGCCGCAGACTGAAAGCCGACAGCGACACGGCCGCTATTCCGGTCATCATCCTCACCGCCAAACACGACATGCAGGCAAAGGTGGAAGGTCTGACTATAGGCGCCGACGACTACATAACAAAGCCATTCAACATCGACCTCCTGCAGCTGCGCATGAGGCGGCTCGTGCAGCTCACCCACAAAGGCGTGGCGCGAACCACTATCGACCCCGAACCCGGCGACATAAAGATAACCCCCCTCGACGAACGGCTCATTGAGAAAGCTGTGAAATACGTGGTGGCCAACATCAAGCGCCCCGATCTCTCTGTAGAGGAGCTGAGCTCGCACCTCGGCATGAGCCGCGTGAACCTCTACAAGAAGATGAAAGCCGTGACCGGAAAGACCCCTATCGAGTTCATTCGCCTCATCCGCCTCAAGAGGGCGGCTCAAATGTTACGCGAGAGCCAGCTCAACGTATCGGAAATAGCCTATCAGTTAGGCTTTAACAGTCCGAAATATTTCAGCAAATACTTCAAGGAAGAATTCGGAATTTTACCCTCTGTCTACCAGCTCAACGAGAGCAAGGGAACAAATTATACCGTTTAAGTTAACATTCCGGCCATACGGATTACAAAACAGTCACTCACCGTCAACATTAGGATAATGCTGACGGTGAGTTTTTTCATAATTTTGACATTGGAAGTTTCAGTGTTTATCAAACCTAATAACTACCTTAAAATAACCATCAATAACTAAAACTAATCTTCAACAACTAACCTTAATCAATATGAGACTATTCAAGTTATCTTCCATAGCACTTGCCGCACTTCTGGCGGTTTCGTGCTCCTCAGGAAAATACGAGAAGAGCGACCGCGGCATCACCGTCAACGTTGCCTCTTCCGGAGAAAACTCCGTAAGGAAGGTACGCCTTCAGGTTATCGCCGACAAAATCATCCGCGTGACCGCTACCCCCGACAAAAATTTCGCTCCCGACGCGAGCCTTGTGACTGTTCCTCAGACACAAAAACCTGAATATAAAATAGAAGAGACCGACTCTACCGTTTCGGTAGTGACCTCGCAGGTGCGCGCCACCGTCTCGCTCGCCGACGGCGACGTGAAGTTCTACAACAACGAGGGCAAGCTCATCGTTGCTGAAGCCGACGGCGGAAGAGAGTTCTCTCCCATCGAAGTTGAAGGCACAAAAGGCTACACCGTACGTCAGGCGTTTGAATCGCTCGACGACGAGGAAGGCATCTATGGTCTCGGGCAGCATCAGGCCGACGAATTCAACTATAAGGGAAAGAACGAGGAGCTTTTCCAGTATAATACGAAAGTTTCCGTCCCGTTCGTAGTCTCAACCGGCAATTACGGCATCCTCTGGGACAGCTACTCGCTCTGCCGCTGGGGCAATCCCGACAGCTACAAGCAGCTCGGCGGAGTGTTCAAACTCTATGATAAAGACGGCAAGGAAGGTGCCCTGACCGGCACTTACGTACCCGCCGAGAATCCCGAAGAAGGCACTCTCGTGCAGCGTGAGGACTCCATCTACTTCGAGCACCTGATCCGCGGCGACCTCGCCCATGTTGTCAACCTTCCCCGCGACTTCAAATTCGCCGGCAGCCACGTGACCTACGAGGGCGAAATAGAAGCCTCCGTTACAGGTGAATACAAGTTCATCCTCTACTATTCCGGCTACCAGAAAGTCTACATCAACAACGAGCTCGTGGTTCCCGAGCGCTGGCGCACGGCATGGAACCCCAACAGCTTCAAGTTCGCCGTCAACCTCGAGGCAGGCAAACGTGTGCCCGTCAGGATTGAATGGGAGCCCAACGGGGCAGTGGCATACTGCGGTCTCCGTGTATACGATCCGCGCGACCCCGCTGAACAGCTCGAAATGAGCTGGTGGGGAGAGATGCAGGACGACATCGACTACTATTTCATCTATGGTGACTCGATGGACGACGTAATCTCCGGCTACCGCACCCTCACCGGCAAATCGCCCGTAATGCCCAAATGGGCTATGGGTTACTGGCAGAGCCGTGAAAAATACAACACTTCCGACGAAGTGCTCTCCACCCTCGCTGAATTCCGCCGCCGCAACATTCCGATCGACAACATCGTGATCGACTGGCTCCACTGGAAGGAGGATTCATGGGGCAGCCATGAGTTCGACCCCGCCCGTTTCCCCGACCCCAAGGGAATGGTTGACTCGATCCACAACATGCACGGCCGCGTGATGGTTTCCGTATGGCCCAAGTTCTACGTGACTACCGAACACTATAAGGAATTCGACAAAAACGGCTGGATGTATAAACTCGCCGTCACCGACAGCATCCGCGACTGGGTAGGTCCCGGCTACCTCGGATCGTTCTACGACGCTTACGACCCCGACGCCCGCAAGCTCTTCTGGAGTCAGATGAACGACCACTACATGCCCCTCGGCATCGACGCCTGGTGGATGGACGCCTCCGAACCCAACATCCGCGACTGCACCGACATTCAGTACCGCAAGGATCTCATCACTCCCACCGCCCTCGGCCCCTCGACCAAATACTTCAACGCTTACGCTCTCATGAACGCCGAAGCCATATATGATGGTCAGCGCGGCGTCGACCCCGACAAGCGAGTGTTCCTCCTTACCCGCTCCGGTTTCGCCGGCCAGCAGCGCTACTCCACCGCAACCTGGAGCGGCGACATCGCTACCCGCTGGGAGGACATGAAGTCGCAGATCTCCGCAGGACTCAACTTCGCTCTTAGCGGCGTGCCCTACTGGACAATGGACATAGGCGGATTCTGCGTGGAAGACCGCTACGTGGCCGCCGACGTTGAGTTCCGGAAAACCGGCAAAGAAAATTCCGACCTCAAGGAATGGCGCGAGCTCAACACCCGCTGGTATCAGTTCGGCGCATTCGCGCCCCTCTTCCGTGCCCACGGTCAGTTCCCCTACCGCGAAATCTTCAACATCGCCCCTGAGAATCATCCCGCCTACAAGTCGGTGGTATATTACACCAACCTGCGCTACGACATGATGCCTTACATCTACTCGCTCGCCGGCATGACTTACTTCGATGACTACACCATCATGCGTCCGCTCGTCATGGACTTCCCCGCCGACAAGAAAGTGCGCAACATAGGCGACGAATACATGTTCGGTCCCTCTCTGCTCGTGGCTCCCGTCTACACCTACGGCGCCACCTCGCGCGACGTCTATTTCCCCGCAGGCGACTGGTATAACTTCTACAACGGCAAGCTCATCAAGGGAGGCGAGACCCTCTCGATGGCCGCTCCCTACGAGCGCATCCCGCTCTTTGTCCGCGCCGGTGCCATCATTCCGTTCGGCCCCGCCATGCAGTACTCCGACGAGAAACCCGCCGACCTCATCAACCTCTACGTTTATGCCGGCGCCGACGGCTCCTTCACTCTCTACGAGGACGAAAACGTGAACTACAACTACGAGAAAGGGCAGTACGCAACCATACCCTTCACGTTCGACAACGCCACCTCTACCCTCACCATCGGCGAGCGCAAGGGCGAGTTCCCCGGAATGCTCAAAGAGCGTAAGTTCAACGTAATTCTTGTTTCTCCCTCCAACGCTGTCGGCTACAGCCGCGACGCAAAGGGCATCGAAGTAAACTACAACGGCTCTAAAACCGAAGTGAAGCTCTGATGAACAGGATTTGGTCTAAATTCACACTGTGTTGTCTGCTCCTTATGGTGCAGACAGCACTTTTCAGTGCCTCCGCCGCTACCGACAGCCGCGCCTCGGAGTTCAACTCCGGCTGGCGTTTCGCACTCGGCGACGACCCTGCCATGGCGCAGCCCGGTTTCGACGACTCTGCGTGGCGCTCCCTCACCCTCCCCCACGACTGGGCCATTGAGGGAGATTTCAGCGAGAGCAACCCCTCCGGAACCGGCGGTGGTGCCCTCCCCGGCGGCATAGGCTGGTACAGAAAAACTTTCACTCTGCCCGAAGCCGACCGCGGAAAGCAGATATATATTGATTTCGACGGTGTATACATGAACGCCACCGTTTACATCAACGGCCACGAACTCGGCACCCGGCCTTACGGGTACGCCTCCTTCAGCTACGACATCACTCCCTGGCTGAAACAGGGCGAAAATGTAGTTGCCGTACGTGTAGACAACGCTGAGCAACCCAATTCCCGATGGTACAGCGGCTGCGGCATCTACCGCAACGTCTGGATCCGTGCGCTCGACCCCGTCCACATCCCGCTTTGGGGTCAGTTCGTGAAGCAGACGCAGGTGAGCGACGCCAATGCCCGCCTCGACGTGGAAACCACCGTAGAAAACAAGAGCGGAAGCCGTGAGAAACTCGCGCTCGTCACCCGCCTCGTCGACGCAAAAGGTAAGGTCATCGCCTCGGCCTCCACCCCTTTCTCCCTCGCAAAAGGCAAATCCACGACTGTAAACCAGACAATCAATATTACGAAGCCCCACCTGTGGTCGACCGACGATCCGTATCTTTATACCGTAAAGTCCGCAGTGGAGCGGGTAAAGACCGGCGCTGCCGTCGACTCACTCTCCACCCCCACCGGTATCCGTTACTTCAAGTTCGACGCCTCGAAAGGCTTCTCGCTCAACGGCAAACCGATGAAAATCAAGGGTGTGTGCATGCACCATGATCTCGGAGCCCTCGGAGCGGCTGTCAATACCCGCGCCATCGAGCGCCAGCTCGAAATCCTGAAGGAAATGGGCGTAAACGCCTACCGCGCCTCCCACAATCCTCCTGCTCCGGAGGTTCTCGACCTCTGCGACCGCATGGGCATACTCGTTATGGACGAGACCTTCGACATGTGGCGCAAGAAAAAGACCGCCCACGACTATTCGCGCTATTTCCCCGAATGGTACGAGCGCGACCTCACCGACCTGCTCAAGCGCGACCGCAACCATCCGTCGATTGTTATCTGGAGCATCGGCAACGAGGTGCTCGAACAGTGGAGCGACGCAAAGGCCGACACCCTCAGCCTCGAGCAGGCGAACCTTATTCTCAACTTCGGCCACAGCGCCGACATGCTTGCCTCTGAGGGCGACTCGATGTCGGTCAACTCTATGCTCACCCGTCATCTCACCGATATGGTTCACGACCTGCTTCCGGGCAGCTACGTCACCGCCGGATGCAACGAACCCGACCCGGGCAACCACCTCTTCCGCTCCGGTGCTCTCGACGTTATCGGCTTCAACTACCACGATGACTGGTTCAAGGACGTACCCCGAAATTTCCCCGGTAAACCGTTCATCATAACCGAGAGCGTATCGGCGCTCCAGACCCGCGGCTATTACCGTATGCCGTCTGACTCGATGTACATCTGGCCCGAGCGCTGGGACAAGCCGTTCTTCGACCCGTCATTCTCCTGTTCGTCGTACGACAATTGTCACGTTCCCTGGGGCAACACCCACGAAGGAACGCTCCGCCACATGGACGAGAACGACTTCATAAGCGGCCAGTTCATCTGGACCGGCTTCGACTATCTCGGCGAGCCCACCCCCTACGGCTGGCCTGCCCGCAGCTCCTACTTCGGCATAGTCGACCTCGCCGGTATCCCGAAAGACGTATATTATATGTATCAGAGTCAGTGGCGTCCCGACAAGACTGTTCTCCACCTCTTCCCCCACTGGAACTGGGATCCCGGACAAGAAGTGGATCTTTGGGCTTACTTCAACAATGCCGACGAGGTTGAGCTTTTCGTCAACGGCGAGTCGCAGGGCATCCGCACCCTCGAGCCGGGCAAATACCACGTGAACTGGCGCGTCACCTACGAGCCGGGAACCGTCCGCGCTGTCTCGCGCAAAAACGGCAATACAGTGGCTGTCAAAGAAATCCATACTGCAGGCGCGCCTTACAGTATCCGTCTCACTACCGACCGCTCCCAGATTGCCGCCGACGGCAAAGACCTCAGCTACCTCCTCGTGGAGATTCTCGACAAGGACGGCAACCTCTGCCCGTGGGCCGACAATCAGGTGACATTCAAGGTTGACGGCGCCGGTTACAACACCGGCGTTGACAATGGCAGCCCCATCTCGCTCGAGCGCTTCAAGGACGACAAGCGCAAGGCCTTCTACGGAAAGGCTATGCTCATTGTCCGCAACGACGGCTCCGAAGGCCCCGTGACCGTAACCGCCACCTCGCCCGGACTCAAACCCTACACCACCACAATCAACGCCATTAAAAAATGAACGTAAAACATATTTTCATATCTTCAATAGCAGCTGTGGCGGCACTTTCCGCCGCGGCGGCCTCTCCCCTTCCCCTCTATCTCGACGAAAACGCTCCCATTGAGGATCGCGTGAATGATGCGCTCAGCCGTATGACTCTCGAGGAAAAGGTGGCAGTATGCCACGCCGAAGGCAAATTCGCCTCCACGGGTGTGCCGCGCCTCGGAATCCCCGACCTCTGGTGGAGCGACGGCCCCCACGGCGTCCGTATGGAGATAAACTGGAACGACTGGGGCCACGCCGGCAACACCAACGACTCCATCACCGCTTTCCCGGCTCTCACCGCCCTCGCCGCCACCTGGAATCCCGAACTCTCCGGCAAATACGGCAACGCTCTCGGCGAGGAAGCTGTTTACCGCGGCAAGGACGTGATGCTCGGCCCCGGCGTCAACATATACCGTACCCCCCTCAACGGCCGTAACTTTGAGTATATGGGCGAAGACCCCTATCTGGCCGGCGAAATGGTGGTGCCATACATCCGCGACATGCAGAAAAACGGCGTGGCAGCCTGCGTGAAGCACTACGCGCTCAATAATCAGGAGCAGTGGCGCGGACACATCAACGTGGAACTCAGCGACCGTGCGCTATACGAAATCTATCTCCCAGCCTTTAAGAAAGCTGTGGAGGAAGGCAAAGCGTGGACTCTCATGGGATCCTACAACAAAATCCGCGGCCAGCACGCCTGCCACAATGACCTGATGCTCAACAAAATTCTCAAGGGAGACTGGGGCTTCGACGGCGTGGTCGTGACTGACTGGGGAGGCGCCCACGACACCCGCGAGGCCGCGCTCAACGGTCTCGACGTGGAGATGGGCTCCTATACCAACGGCCTGACATCCGAAAGCGACTTCGGCTACGACGACTATTATCTCGCACGCCCCTTCCTCGATATGATCCGCAAGGGCGAGGTGCCCGAAAGCGTGCTCGACGACAAAGTGCGCCGCATACTGCGCCTGCAGTTCCGCACTGCCATGAACCGCAAGAAACCTTTTGGCTCGGTGGCTACCCCCGAACACTACGCCGTGGCCGAGGAAATCGGCAACGAGGCCGTAGTGCTCATGAAAAATGCCCCCGTGAAAGGTCAGTGCCTCCTTCCTATCCAGGCTGACCGCTACAACAGGATTCTCGTGGTCGGCGACAACGCCGTGCGTCGTCTCAACGAAGGTGGCGGCTCGAGCGAGCTCAAGGTGAAGGACTATGTAAGCCCTCTCCAGGCCATGAAAGACCTCTACGGCTCGAAGATCGAGTTCACACAGGGCTACGCCGCCGGGCGCCCGATGTACGGCCGTATCGACACCATCCCCAAGCACACCGTCGACTCTCTGCGCAACCGTGCCGTGGAGATGGCCCGCGAGGCTGACCTCGTGGTAATTTTCGGCGGCCTCAACAAGAATCATTTCGAGGACTGCGAGGGCGGCGACCGACTTCAGTACGGTCTTCCGTTCGGTCAGCCCGAACTCATCGAAGAAATAGCGGAGGTGAACCCCAACGTAGTGCTCGTGCTCATCTCGGGCAACGCCGTGGAGATGCCGTGGGACAAGGACGTGCCGGCCATTCTCGAGGGCTGGTATCTCGGCTCGATGGGCGGCAAGTCGCTCGTCAGCGTGCTGAGCGGAAAGGTCAACCCCTCCGGCAAGCTCCCCTTCTCATTCCCCGTGAAACTTGAAGACAACAGCGCCCACCATTTCGGCGCCATTTCCTACCCCGGCGACTCCATCAACGAGCGATATCTCGACGACGTGCTCGTGGGATACCGCTGGCACGACACCAAGAAGATTCCCGCGCGCTATTCGTTCGGCCACGGTCTGAGCTACACCACCTTTGCCTACGGTAAGCCTTCGGCTTCCGCAAAGGTCATCAGACCCGGTGAGTCGTTCACTGTCTCGGTGCCCGTCACCAACACCGGCGACCGCGAGGGTAAGGAAACCGTCCAGCTCTACATTTCCGACGAAAAGGCTTCGGTTCTTCGTCCCGTCAAGGAACTGAAAGGATTCGAAAAGATTTCCCTCGCTCCTGGCGAAACGAAAACCGTTACTTTCACCGTCAAACCCTCCGATCTCGAATTCTACAGCGAGAGCGCGGGCAAATGGACGTCGGAACCGGGCAAATTCAAAGCGCTCATAGGATCTTCCTCCACCGACATCCGCGCTACCGTTCCATTTGAACTCAAATAGCATATTTTTTACATATATTTTTTTAATTAGCATTACTCTACAAATTCAAAGCGGCCGACCGTGAGGTTAGCCGCTTTTTTAATCTCGTTTTTTATGCGTAAATTTGCGCTTATAAATCAACCATGTAAACCAATCATGATAAATATGAAATTCCTCAAAACACTTCTCCTCTCCGCTGCCGCCATGCTCGGAATGTCGGGCTACGCTGCCGAAGCGCCCGTGTCGTGGACTGCCGACAACGGCAACGGCACGTTTACAAATCCCCTCTTCTACGACGAGTTTTCCGACCCCGACATAATCCGCGTCGGCGACGACTATTATCTCGCCGGCACAACCATGCACTGCACCCCGGGACTCGTAGTGCTCCATTCGCGCGACCTCGTCAACTGGGAATTCCTGAGTTACTGCTTCGACCGCTTCGACAACGGCCCGGAATTCGACCTCACCGACGGAAAGGAAGCCTATGGGCAAGGCATCTGGGCACCCTGCATAAGGTATCACGACGGGAAGTTCTATATATTCTCCAACATCAACGGGCACGGCATGCAGGTGTTTATAGCCGATAATCCCGCCGGACCGTGGGAGCACAAGGACATGGGAGGCAACATCTACGACCTCTCCGTGCTCTTCGACGACGACGGCAAGATCTACGCCGTTTACAAATACGACGAGGTGCGCGCCATCGAGATCAAACCGGATTTCAGCGGCTACGTGGAGGGTTCGGAGCGAGTGATCATCCCGGCCGGCAATGCCATGGGCGAGGGACACCACATATATAAAATAGACGGCAAGTATTACATACTCAGCGCCGACTACTCTCCGATGGGAAGAATGCAGTGCGCCCGCGCCGACAGCCTTTTCGGCCCTTACGAGACAGCGGTGGTGAGCATGCGCGAGTCGCTCGGCACCGAGCTGGCTCATTTCACCCGCAACGTGGGCCTCGGCTCCTCCGTCCCTGCTCCCGGATTCGAGTTCGTCATCACAAAGGACAGCCCCGACCGCCTCGGATGCGCCACCCTGCATCAGGGGGGCATAGTGCAGCTCCCCAACGGCGACTGGTGGGGTGTGTCGATGCTCGATTTCAATTCGGTGGGCAGAACTACCTGTCTGTCGCCCGTAACTTGGGTTGACGGATGGCCTTATTTCGGTCTGGAAGGGAACCTCGGGCGCTCGCCGCGAACGTGGGTAAAGCCCGCTACCGGAGCCGACGTTAAGCCTCACGCGCCCTACCGTCGCTCCGACGATTTCAACTCTAAGGAGCTGCTGCCCGTATGGCAGTGGAACCACAATCCTGTCGATGCGAAATGGGCAATCAAAAACGGGAAACTGCGCCTGAACACTCTGCCTGCATCTGACTTCGCATGGGCGCGCAACACACTCACCCAGCGCTGCATAGGCCCGGTATCCTCGGCTACGGTTGAAATCGACGCCTCCCGTCTGCGCGACGGCGACATAGCCGGCATCGGACTGCTGTCGTTCCCCTACTCGTGGCTCGGTGTGGCGCGCAACGGCAAGCAGTATCAGCTCATCTGCTACGACCAGAACGGCAACCGCACCGCAGAACAGCCGCTCGACTCGCCCCGGCTCTGGCTGCGCGCATCGGGCAACTTCGGCCGCGACGTGGCGCAGTACTCATTCAGCCCCGACGGCAAGGAGTTTACCGCGATAGGCGACTCCGTGCTCCTCGGCTACCAGCTGAAGTCGTTCCAGGGCAACCGCTACGCGCTCTTCGCCTACAACCGCTCCGGACGCAACGGCGGATACGCTGAATTCGACAACTTCACCGTCGACGAGCCTATGGCCGACCGCTCCGCCAATCTCCCCGTCGGAAAAGTCATCACGCTCACAAATCTTGCCGACGGCACACGGCTCTTCGCCAACCCCCACGGCCCGGTACACTTCGCCTACAAGGGCTCGCCGCAGTTCGACGGCAACGACTGCCGGTTCCGCGTTTTAGACCGCGGCAACGGACGAGTATCTCTCGAAGCGCTCAACGGCACCGGCTTCGTTACGGTTGTCGGCGCCGGGCTCTCCGGCGACGTCCGCATGACCCGCGACGCAGAGAAAGCAGGCGTATTCCAGTGGCAGGACATGCTCGGCAACCAGTGCATGCTCCTTTCGCTGCGCACAAACCGCTTCGTGGGCACCGATCCCGCCTCCGGCGAACCTTATTCCGCCGACTGGGCAGGCTCGAGTCCCTCCCGACGCAACGGCACGGTGTTCAGCTGGGAAACGTCAGAATAACAAGCGAATAGCAAGAATAACAAAGTCCTCAGAAAACCCTGCTGTTGCGGGTTCTTCCGAGGACTTCGTTATTCGTGCTCAGTCAGCCAGTCAGTCGGCGCGGAAATGGTCGCCGGTGGTGCGCACTATGTTTTCGTAATAATCGGCGTCGTAACCTGGAAAATCGGGATATACGGGCAGCCCTTCGGGCGAACGCTCGAACTCGCCGTTCTTTTCCTTTTTCACATTTCCGTCGAGATACTTCACGAGCAGATATTCGCCCAGTTTCCTGTATGCCTTCACGTAGCGCTCCGAAGCCATGGCAGTGTGGGCCGTAAGGCGCCCGGCGGCTTCATCTGCCGGAAGAGCGGCAATCTCCGTCTTGAGGCGTTCAGCTTCCGCCTCGCACACCGACTCCTGCTCTTTCTGCACCTTGCGTATGTCGGGAATCATCTGGCTGTAGCGGTTATATGCCTGGTTCGCCACGAAATTATTAACCCAGAATGCGGCGTCCCACGAGAGGTTAAGCAGGTCGCCGTTGCCCGGAGCAAATTCGTGGGGCACGGCCGTGTTGCTGTTGTAGACCGGAATATAGACGCAGGTGTTGGTGTCGTCCACGCCGAACCAGAGGATGCCCCGCATGGCGGCGGGATGGGCGGCGTTCATCTGCGACACGAACGAGAAGCCGGTCTGCTGGGTGGCTATGGCGCGCTCGTGAAGATAGGTTTTGCCGTTTACCTCATACGTCAGCGGACGCCAGCGGTAAGGCACCTTATAGGGTCCGGCGCCCACATCCTTGGTCATGTCCATCGGTGTGTCCTCAAAATGGTCGCGCATCATCCATTTCATATCGTTTACGCTTACCTTACGGTCAGGCTTCACCCACAGCGGCAGCGTTTCGCCTTCAGCTTTCATCACCCACGGCAGGTAGCGGTTCATGCCGGAGGCGAACTTGTTGAAATACGCCCATACTCGTCCGTCGCAGCCGCGCGTGGCGCCTATATCGGTTATGGCGTATGCACGCGAAAAGCTGAAATCCTTGTCCTTACCGTCGAAATAGCCCTGCTTGCGGGCAAATTTCACCACGTCGGGCGAATAAAGGCAGTTTTCCTTGTCGTTCATCGGAAACTGATGGATGCGGCTGTGGTTGGCGTGACCCGAAATGCAGTCGTCGGGCACGCGGCGCGCCACCCAGACAGCACCCTTTTCCTTGCCGCCCTTGCCGATCAGCTCCATTATCCACGCCTCATTGGCGTCGGCTATCGAGAATGACTCACCCTCGGAGGCATAACCGTACTTTGCCACGAGGTCGGTCATCACTTTAATCGCCTCGCGCGGCGTCTTAGACCGCTCGAGAGCGATGTAGATGAGCGAGCCGTAGTCGATTATGCCGGTGGTGTCCACCAGCTCCTCGCGTCCGCCCCAGGTGCTCTCGCTGATGGTCAGACCGTGTTCGTTCATATTGCCCACGGTTGAGTAAGTATGGGATATTTCGGGGATTTCGCCCAGATAGCGTCCGGTGTCCCAGTCGGTTATCCGGCGCATGGAGCCGGGGGCATGGTCGGCGGCGGGTTTGCTGTAGAGTTCGCCGTAGAGGGTATGGCTGTCGGCGGCATAGGTTATCATCACTGAGCCGTCGGGTGTAGCTCCCTTTCCGGCTATGAGGCTTGTACACGCAAGCACGGGCAGCGGCGCCAAGGCAAGCAGCCCGAATAAGAGTCGGTATGAATTGTTCATATTTAAAATCGGTTCTGAAATATTGTGTATTCATTCGCTTACCGAGCGCGGCGGCCGATATGGAATATTGGCATCTTCCTCCGTAAGATGGTCGTTTTCGGCAATCTCCTCCTTTATATGCTCATTCATGCGGAGTTTTATCTGGTCGAATCCCTGACCATAGACACCGCTTACGTTGGCCTGCGTTATGAATGCGTCCGGATCAATGCTCTTGATGATTCGGAAAATGGTCACCGACTCAATTTTGCGGCATACCACCATGAGCATCTTCACATCTTTCTTCGTATACCACCCCATGCCGGTAATCACCGTACAACCGCGCTTTGCATAGTTGTTGATGGCGGTGGCTATGCGCTCCCACTCGCGCGAAATGATGGTGAACTGCACCGCCTGACGGTTGGTGTTGATCATCATGTCGACCATATAGGTTACGAGTATGAGAACCACAAAACCGTAGACCACGCGGTCAAACTCGTGAAACAGGAAGTAGGAGGAACCTATAATGCAGAAGTCAACGTAAAGCATCGTGCGTCCTACCGTCACGTTGGTATGGCGCGAAACCATCGCCGCCACTATATCAGTGCCGCCAGTGCTGCCGTTGTGCACAAACACTATTCCAAGGCCGATGCCTCCTAAGAGCGACCCGATAATTACGTTCATAAACGGCTGGTCGGCAACAAGCGGATGAGTGAAAAACATAGGCATCAGCGTGATGAAGCCTGAAATCACCGACGCCCCGAACACCGTGCGCAGCACGAATTCCTTTCCAACCAGTTTGTAGGCGAATGCCAGAAGGATAAAGTTGAGCGCATACTGCGTCAGACCGATCGAAAACGGGTTGCCGGTTATAAAGTATACGATTGATCCGATACCGGTCACGCCGCCGATAACGACCTTCTCCGGCAATATGAACGCACAATACCCGAACGAATAAAGCAACGTTCCAAGCGTAATCATCACATAGTCGCGGCTCGAGAGCCACAATTGCTTCCCTGAAATGCGCATTATATAGAGCTTGACTGATTTTTATTCACAAAGGTACTGATTGAAGCCGATACCTGCAAATATTTTTCAGAGTTCGCCTTTTTTCGTAACTTTGCCCGTATGGAACAGACCCGTCTCGAAAAAGACCTCATACCCGACCCCGAACTTTGGGTGCTTGCTCTTCGCCTCTCTCCGTCCGGACTCCACGTGGCGGCTCTCTCTCTCGTTGAGGACAATTCGCTCCTCTGCCGCCACATTCCGTTTGCGCAGGGTTCCGACACCGTGCAGGCGCTCGAAGACGCAGTCTACGACAACCCCTTGCTGCTGCTCGACTTCAAGAAAGTGTGGTGTATCGTCGAATCGCCCCGCACGCTCGTGGTTCCTGCCGAACTCACGGCCGACCCGCAACCGTGGTTCGACTTCGCATACCCTTCGTCCGGAAGCACGCTTCTCACCGATCCCCTCCCCCGCCTCGGCGCCGGAATCCTCACCGGAATCGACCCGGCCATCGACCGTTTCCTGCGCCGCACCTTTCAGCGTCTCACCGTGATGGGTCATCTCGTTCCGCTCTGCCGCTATTTCGGCTCGTCGAGGAGCAACGCCGCTAAAATGTACGTGAACCTGCGCACCGGCTCGCTCGACGTGATTGCCATAGATTCCGGACGTCTGCTCATGGCCAACACCTTCGTCTGCGCCTCTGCAGCCGACGCCGCCTACTACATCCTCGCCTGCCGAAGCACCCTCGGCATGAACCCTGAAACCTCTGAACTGCTCCTTTGCGGCGACCAGTTCCGGCGCGAGGAGATTACTCCGATTCTGCGCCGCTACATCAGGCTCGTGATTCCGGTCATCTTCCCGCCCCGCATGTTCAAAGCCGGCCGAAGCGCAATGCAGGCTCCTTTCGACTTAATTGTAACACCACTATGCGAATAATCCGCGGAAAATACGGCCGACGGCGCTTCTCCGTCCCTACCAACATCACGGCGAGACCCACTACCGACTTCGCCCGTGAGAATATTTTCAATATAATCGAAAATATGGCCGACATCGAAGGCCTCCGGTGTCTCGACCTCTTCGCCGGCACCGGCGCCATTACATTCGAACTCCTCTCGCGCGGTGCGACATCGGTCACCGCCGTGGAAAAATCACCCGTTCAGGCACGTTTCATCCGTTCGGTGGCCGAACAGCTCCACGACGACAACCTTATTCTCGTGAAAGGCGACGCACTGCGCTTTATCCGCGACGCCTCCACACCGTTCGACTTCATTTTCGCCGATCCGCCCTACGACCTCCCCGGCTTCGCCGAAATACCCGTAGCGGTGCTCGGCAGCCGCCTCGTAGCGCCCGGCACCCTCTTCATCCTCGAACACTCCCGCGCTTACGATTTCTCCGCACTACCCCACTTCGTGCGCCACGTAGCCTACGGTAGCGTCAACTTCTCAATTTTCCTCATCCCCGAGAGCAAAACGAAAGAAGAAACACCATCCTAAAACCGCCGAAACGACAAAAATTGCCCTCTTCCGCAAAAAATCCCTGAAAAAATTTGTCAGGTAAAAAATAATGCCTACCTTTGCATCGTCAAAAACGACAATGCCTTGTGGTGTAATGGTAGCACGTCGGATTCTGGTTCCGCCTGTGAGGGTTCGAATCCTTCCAAGGCAACACAAAGAAAGAGCTAAATCGCAATGATTCAGCTCTTTCTTTATTTTTGCCCTATCGCAGAATGTTAAAAAGGGTCAGCTGCAAAACGGGCGCATAGTAATAAACCTGTGTTTACGGAATAAAAATTTGGGTCAACTGCAAAATCCGGTTGAAATGTTAAGAAGCCGCCTGGATGTAAAATCAGCGGCAGAGCCGCCAATAATGCGGCAGCGCTGCATTTCAATGATAGCCACATGCAAGTGCCCCGTAGGTGGCACGCAGCATGTGGTTTGCAGATACATAGAAGAAACCGGCTGCGTCAGCTGCCGCTCAATCCTGCGTGAAAGAGCGGCAGCTACGCAGCCGAAGTAGCGTAGGAGGCCGTTTCCCCTAAGCTGTGTGCCGCCTACGGGGCACTTGCTTAAGGCTATCATTGAGGCGCTGCCCTGCAGCGCAGTTTGCGGCTACGCCGCTATTTTTTAACAACCGGTTTTTTACATTGACCCTTGATTCTCCCGGTGGCGTATATTGTTTGACGAGGTTATTTACTCAATTGTCTTTATGTACTCAAGTGGAACAGGATAAATGACAACAATGTTATATGTTACCCTTTTAGGCGTTCCAAGCTGTTTTCCAGGCTCAAATTTTCCCAACTTTTTGATTGCCTCAACGGCGACTTTCAGGTAATCGTCCGGTACTGACCAGTTTCTAATCACCTTTATTGAATTAGGATCTATTTGACCCTCTTTTGAAACAGCGAAACTGACAGCGGCACGGCCTTTGACAGAATCCTGTGTTACAGGAGCAGTCTCTAAAATAGTAGTATACAGGTCGCTGAAAAAGCCTTCATCGCCACCATGTAAATAATAAGGTTTTAAATCGACATTTGTAAACACCGGCCCGTTTACGCCATCGTGTGATGCAGAAGTCTGATTAGGTGTGTTGCCTTTGCTTACATCTCCTCTTATAAATATCGCGCCAGGCTCTTTGAATGAGATGGAAATACAATAGTTCAAGTTACACTTTCGGGGAGTAAAATATTTGACGCGGAAGTTTGGCAAAGAATTTACAAGTCTTAATGCTTCTTCATTGGCCGCTTCATTTTTGCTCGGTTTCATAATCTGCGGGTTGTGGACTGACCCATCGGGAAGGACGGTGAACCGAACCATCACTTTTTCACAGCCTTTGTAACCCTCGGGCACTCTGATATTGGCATCAATCCATTCCTTTAATTTTCCGTTACCACCGGGAAATTCACAGCGGGGGTCTAAATTTATCCAACGCTTCTTCAAGTCCGCTTTAACTTCGGCAGCCGTTTCAGGCGAAACTGTCAAGAATACCGCCCGGTTGCCATACTCATCGTTTTTTATGTCAATCTTTTGAATGGAGTCAGCCGGCACCATATCAAGGCAATGCCCAGCAAGCCATTCGTTATTGAGATAGAAGAATACGGTTTCAGTATCCTTTTCAGTGAGAGGAAATTGAATTTCCCGGACTATAGTGTCATTTACACAGCAATCCTGCGCGAACGCTATGCACGACTGAACGATAATCAATGAAATAAAAAATAATTTCTTCATATGAGGTTTTCATTTACCATAATGTTGCGGATCGGCCGAAACCTTTCCGACGGCAAAGTTAGCAAAGATAATGAATCCGGTCTTAACAAATGTATAGTCCCTGCTTATTTTTTGATATTTATGCCACCGCTCTTTCATTTAAAGCCACGGATAGCGAATCTAATGAATCCGGGGGAGCAATATACCCGTTAGACAACGCACTGATAACCTGCGTATTGTACGGACGTGATTCTTCACTAATCTTTGCCCACAAATAGGAGACAACAAAATTTTATGTTTTTATTCATTGTCAGGCGTTTATGACCTTAGTGGAACATTAGCTCAATCAGCAATATTAAGCAAGACGCACCCGGTTAAAGCCTTTTATATTGCGTTCCCTACCAAATACAATTCGATTGGTCTGTTTTTCAAGGGTTTGAGTCCAACAAAGAGCCGAAAAAATCCGGTTTCGTCCGAATTTTTCAATTCTCAGAGACTTTAGATATGGTAGTTCTGCAACACCCCCCCTATTTTTTAACAACCGGTTTTTTACATTGACCCTCAAAATCTCAGGAATTATTATTAACTTTGCGGTCGCAGACCGCCTCGCAGAAGCCCCGGTCTGGGGTCAAGCGAGGAGGGATGTAGTGAACATACATAAGAAAGCGTTTATCCGCGCTGATTCTTGACACCTTGAAATTCTCGCAAGAGTTAAGAGGGATTATTTGAAGATTTGCTATTGTTCGCTTTCGACTGCTAATCAGCGAATTATGCAATTTTGAATTTGATTGTTTTTGGGGCGATTTGAGGTAATTTTCGCATTCAGTACACAATTTGTACGATTCAGTTGTTAATAGTTGTATAGGGCGATTTTTGCGAATTATAAGTTCGCACTAACTTTGCGTATAAACACAAAATTAGTCTCTTATGGCAAAAATCGAAACGAAGAACAAACAGAATCCGAAACTCGTCCAGACTGTCCTCAAAGACGGTCGCGCGAGCCTTGCTCTTGAATATTATCTCGGACGCTCAGAAACACCGGTCATAGATGACGAAGGAAATCCTGTATTCTATACAGAGGGGGCGATGGCCGGGAAACCGAAATACAAAATCAAGCATAACCGCAAACGAGAAAACCTTAATCTATATATCTGGCTACATCCTCGCTCACAACAGGAAAGGACACAGAACCGTAATACACTTGCCCTCGCCGAGAAAATCAGATTTGAGCGGGAGCAGGAGTTTCTTGAAGACCGCGAAGGATACCGGCTCAAAAAGGATAAGGAGGTGGATTTGCTCCGTTACTTCCGCAAACACCGGGAGGATGAGGTCTATGCCCGTTCAACCCGCATCGGCTTCGGCACGGCTTATCGCCGTTTTATAGACTTCCTCGGCAGTATGCCTAAATACAGAAAGTATGTTGATTTCCTCCGCATGGATCTGCTGACGCCTGAAATAGTCGGCGGTTATGTGGAGTATCTGAAGAAGGTATCTGTCGGAGACGGCGGCGCACGGACATACGGACTGTTCAAGAAAGTCATCACCACAGCCGTCGATGAAGGGCTGATGAAGAAAAATCCGTGCAAAGGCATCGTAATGCACAAGGATGCTTATGCAATCAAGAAACAGATACTGACACTTGATGAGATAAGGCGGCTTGCCGCGACTCCTTTCCCTGGTAGTTATCCCGACATAAGACGAGCATTCCTTTTCAGTCTCTATACCGGCATTCGATGGCGTGACGTAAGCCGGCTCACATACGAGAATGTGGATTTTGCTTCCGGCTTGCTTAAATTCGAGCAGAGCAAGATTGCCGGGCGAAGTAAAAGCAGCAGTGTAGTGACTCCGTTAAGTCCTATGTTGCATAAAATTATCGGAAAGCCGGAGATACAAGGAGATTACAGCCAGATGATTTTCTCGTTGCCCACATGGACTACTTGCGTAAAGCAGTTGGACGCCTGGGTAAAGACAGCCGGCATAGGGAAACATATAACATGGCATTGCGCGAGACATTCTTTCGCAGTCAATATACTCAACGGCGGTGCAAATATCAAGACAGTACAGTCGTTGATGGGACACGCAAGCATCGAAATGACGGAAAAATATCTGCGGGTAGTCGATGAGCTGAAACACAAAGCAATCAACAGTCTTCCGGATATTGAGGTGTAACCTATCAGGCGTTGGCATAATTATGGCGTATATGTGACATGGTATTGACAGGGCATCTTTTTTCTCTCGTTGTTCTATTTCTGAAATCGCCCTATTATAAGCTGTCCTCTGATATAAACGGGAACAACGGTCCTCCAAAAAGGTGGATAGGATAAACTCCGTCCAATCTCCATTTTAAACAATGATGGTTGGGCGGTTATTTTTTCCCTTTTCGCAAATCACTATGGAAAACAAAAAGAAAAAATCGGAGAGTGAAATCGGCAATGGGGATTGCGACTTTGGAGCAAGACCAACCTAACATACGGCAAGGGTTTTGAGCTGCGAAATCAGTTTCGTGCAGCTCAAAACATACCTTGCCGAATCTTGTGATTCCGTTAGTATTGACAGGTTTACAAGAAATGTGCAGCGGCTAAAACGAAAGCTGTAGATGGGTAAGATTATTTTGGAATCGCAGTCAAATGAGGAATGGGATTGTCAAAGATGCTACGACAAAATTGTATCTTTGTTCTCAAAAAAATAAGAAATATGGAGGGAGCCACGGCTTATCAAAGGAGGAAATATGCGACAATATGTTGGCATCGCCGGAAATATCAACCTTTTACCTGAATGACCGTGTGGTTATCTGACTGTATGAATGTACGATGTATGAACGTACTAACGTACGAATGTACTGATGTATGAATGTACTGACGTATGAATGTACTGACGTATGAACCTACTGACGTATGAACGCACTGACGTATGAATGTGCTGATGTATGAACGTACTGATGTATGAACGTACTAACATATTTACGTATTGACGTATGAACGTATGGATGTACTAACGTATGAACTGATTGCACGCACACAGAAAAAAATCTCGACATTTCACATCTATGTGAAATAAAAGTCGTATCTTTGCGTTATAATCAAAAGACCCATCGATATGAGCGAAGTAGAACTGGTTTTAGTCAACGATACTGATAAGTGTACCATTTACACTATTCAGTTCTCGGAAGAATCCGAGACTGAATATGAGCGTTTTTATACAAAATTCATTGAAGATGCTCAACTGAATAAGGACTTATTGCGCATAGTACAAATTTTAGATAAGATCGCCGATGAAGGAGCATTGGAACGTTTCTTCCGTCCCGAGGGCAAGATGCGTGATTCCGTGGTGGCTCTTCCTGTGCTTCGTTCAAAACTCCGTCTATATTGTCTGCGTCTCTCCGACCGGATTCTTGTTCTCGGCAACGGAGGTGTCAAAAACTCGCGGACATATGAGGAAGATGATTCGTTGCGTGGGTATGTTCTGACTTTACAGAAATTTGAAGAACTGCTGAAAGAGGGACAACGTGACGGAACCGTAACAGTAACATCCAAGACAATCGAGACAGACAAAACATTTAAGCTATGAAGGATATTAGAAACAGATACCGGGAAATGGTTAGTCAGGTACCACCTGAAATAAAGGAAGAGATTAACCTGTCTTTCGCTATATCCAATAAAATCGATGCTCTTATGCAGGAGCGCGGACTTTCAAAGAAGCAGTTTGCCGACCAGATAGGTAAACGTCCGAGCGAGATAACCCGATGGCTGAGCGGACAGCATAATTTCACTGTCTCCACACTTGCCATGCTGTCGGCATTTTTCGGCAAATCCATAATCTCCGTTTAATCATGGCCAACGAATCCCTGTCGGCGGCCAAAGCCGCCAAGAATGATGAGTTCTACACTCAATATTACGATATTGAGCGCGAGATAAACGCATATCTTGAATTTGACTCGGATGTTTTCCGTGGGAAAACAGTACTGTTGCCCTGTGATGACCCCGAATGGAGCAACTTCACTCTCTATTTCGCACAACACTTTCAGACACTCGGCCTGAAGAAACTGATTTCCACATCCTACGCGCCTGAAAGCAAGAAATACAAGACTCCTTATCAGCCATCCCTTTTTGAGCAGGATGCCCCACAGTTTGACCCGAACAAAACTTCTGTTCGCGGAAAGATATTCGTGCTCGACCATGACATTGACGGCGACGGACGCATAGATTTCCACGACCTTGAATGGCGTTATCTTGACGGTGACGGAGATTTCCGCAGCGTTGAAGTCACGCGTCTGCGTGATGAAGCCGACATCATTGTCACTAATCCTCCGTTTTCCCTGTTCCGCGAATTCCTCGCCTGGATAGTCGAGGCAGAAAAGAAATTTGTTATCATTGGTAATATGAATGCCCTGACTTATCGGGAGGTATTTCCACTCATCAAGGATAACAAGATTTGGCTTGGAAATGGATTTCATAACGGCAATGCCTATTTTCGGCCAGTAGGAGAACGAGAGTATGCTTCCGGTGTAAAAGACGATTCAACAGGTTTAGTCAAGTTCCGAAACTGCTGTTGGTTCACCAACTTAGACCATGGACGCCGACATCAGCCTTTATCGCTTATGACAATGGAAGAAAATATCATGTATTCTAAACATAAGGATATCAGAGGGAAAGGGTATGTTCATTATGACAACTATGATGCAATAGAAGTCCCATATACCGATGCAATTCCCTCCGACTACGACGGTGCTATGGGCGTCCCAATCACTTTCCTCGACAAATATTGTCCTGACCAATTTGAAATATTAGGG
>ERZ1673743.523-NODE-523-length-57670-cov-33.076976_pt1 | contig 57670 bp, 52 predicted proteins | sample MGYA00580197_ERZ1673743 | MGnify/ENA primary metagenome ERZ1673743 (study PRJEB41218, sample SAMN15661795) | gut metagenome | host: Homo sapiens | place: Canada: London | collected 2015-08-20/2019-03-30 | study: EMG produced TPA metagenomics assembly of...
AACACTCCAAAGGTCATAAAACTGTTTTTCTGTAACATATAAAGAAGAATCCTCCGAGACCGTTTCAAGTTTTGTGTAAACTCAAAAAACTGACATAAGATTTTATTGATAGTTATACTAAGAGCAGAGACCAGATTTTGGTTCTCTGCTCTATCTGCATTATACAGGTATAAATGCACATGTCAAATAGATTTCCCTAGAATTCTGCTTTTTCCAGCCGTTCTTCAAAGTAGATTTCCAGCTGGGCTCGTATCTGGGACCAGTCCCTGCGGCGTCCGGTCCATTTTTTAGTGATGTCCATGGTAGCCAGATAGAGCATTTTTAAGAGGCTGTCATCGCTTGGAAATACAGTCTTGCTTTTGGTGACTTTACGCAGCTGCCGGTTGAATCCTTCAATCGCATTAGTTGTATAAATGAGCTTCCGCACTTCATTGGGATATTTAAAATAAGTGGAAAGTGTAGCCCAGCGTTCGCTCCAGGATTTATAGATCTTCGGATATTTGCTGTTCCATTTTTCACCAAAAGATTCTAATTCCTCCAGGGCTGCAGCTTCATCGGGAGCTGCATAGACCATTTTTAAATCTGCCATAAGTTTTTTCAAATCTTTGTAGGATACATAATTCGTGGTATTCCGGATCTGGTGGATGATACACTGCTGGATCTCGGTCTTTGGATACACTGCTTCGATCGCCTGTGGAAATCCGTTCAGTCCATCCACACAGGCGATAAGTATATCCTGCACACCACGGTTTTTCAATCCGTTAATAATAGACAGCCAGAATTTCGCACCTTCATTTTCCCCGACATACATGCCGATCACATCCTTTTTCCCATCCATATCGATCCCGAGGGCAATGTATACCGCACGTTTCACAATACGCCCTTCACTGCGGACGTGGTAGTGGATCGCATCCATGTAAACAACAGCATATATCTCCTGTAGTGGACGCTCCTGCCATTCCTTTACAAGTGGCATTATTTTATCGGTAATACGGCTGATCGTGCTGTCTGAAATATCCAGATCATAAAGCTCTTTTAAGTGTGCTTCAATGTCTCCCGTGGTCATTCCTTTTGCATACATAGATATGATCTTTTCTTCCATGTCCTGAGTGACCGTATTCTGATATTTTGGTATCAGCTGCGGTTCATACTCCCCTTTGCGGTCCCTGGGTATTGCAATGTCCATATCCCCATAACTGGTACGCATTGTTTTCTTGGAATGTCCATTCCGGCTGTTATCGGTCTCTTTATTGCGGTAATCGTATTTGGAATACCCCAGTTCCTCATTAAGCTCTTCGTCAAGAGCCCCTTCCAATAAAACAGACATCATGTCCCGCATGATGGAATTAACATCGTTTCCGCTTTTGATACTGATATCATTCTCCTTGAGATATCCCTGCATCATTTCGCGCATTGCTGCTTTTTGTGGTGAATCACTTTTTCTTCTTGCCATAATAAAAAACCTCCATACTGAGTAATATTATCTTACATCAGTTTGAAGGTTTACACAAACTTTGGGACACTCTCAAAACGATGTACTAGTCTCGTATTTTTCAAATACTTCTTTAGTTTCTTTGGTATATCCTTTCAGTCGTCTCAGTTTTTTAATCAATAAACTATTTATAACAAAATCTAAAATCATCAAAATATAGCAATTTCTTATCTACCCATTTTCTTAATAGTTGGATGAAGTGTCAGAGACAAACTCAAAAGATATATTACAATTACCGCTATGTACTCCCATTCAATTGTAAGCGGTATATGAGTTGCCACATTATTAGTCCAAATAATCGCTACAACAATAATACCAAGAATAGCTCCAATCACAACTCCGGAAATCATAAAGCTCAAAACCTGCATCCAACAAATTTTTCGGACATCTCTTTCTGTTGTTCCAAGCATACGAAGTATTTGATACTCGTTTCTTCTTGTAAGCAACATTCCATTGGCAGAATTAAGAAGTCCAATCCCTGCAACAATCAAAAGCATGATGAGAACCACATGCAAAGTAGTTGTCCATTGAGAACCCATATGCTTTGAATCTTCCACAATATCATCATACATAATCCATTTAAAACTGGTATCAAGTTCTAACTGTAATTGCTGAAACTTCTCTCGTATCTGTTCTTTATCTCCATCTAACCATAGTCCAAGACACATGTCCCAATACTTTACAGTTGTCTGTTCTTCGTCCAGATATTCTTTCGACCATTTTTCATCACTCAGGCAATCCCAGTCTACAATTACATTATATAGATAATATTCAGCAGTATCTTTCTTAACGGTTTCCACAAGAATAAAGTCCCTCTTGCCACCTAAATAATCTGAGTTAAGCGTAACAGTATCTCCGAGCTTATATCCCTTTTCTTTTGCGATAGTCTCCCCCATGATGAGTCTCTTGGTTTTTGGTACATCCTCGTACTTCTCCCATATATCTGCATAAAGAAGCTGCGGAATTTTTTCTAAATCTGATACTTTAAAATTACAAAAGTCAGCGCCATCATCTTCATCTTCTACCATATCAAAACTACCATAAAGCATATATCCATTCCCCATTACCGGTTGAAAACGTTTATATATTTTTTTGACATAGGATAAAGACAAAGGAATGGTTGTATCTGTTTGAAGCAACCCACTTGCTGTTTTTCCTTGTACTAAATTGCTATTATACACCTCATCATTTGCATTCAATAACTTTAACGATACCTGTCCCGTATATGATAATGCTGTAATTAATGCAATAATTAAAATCAACATAAAGTTCTGACGAAACTTGGGGAGCATTAATTTGATACCCAAATAACCTGATTTTCCAAAAATCTTTCGTAACGCCAAAAAACGATTGGCTCTTTTATTTTTCTTCAACCCAGAAACTGTTTGTTGAAATACCTGTATGGGTAAAACACTTTGTCCAAATTGAAACGCCCAATACACAAAGAAATTAAACATTGTAAATACGATTACCGTAATCAGCCATAACGCCTTCCAATTGAAACAGAAATCCCCCTCAAAAAGCTGTACCCTATCATTAAACCAATTTAATGTAATGCCTGATACCAATGCACTAAATAATGCCCCTGCAAGACACGCACCTGCGCTTATGATAACCGACATAGAATTAAAAACAAACTCAACCTGCTTTTGCGTTCCCCCTACAGTACGAATAACCGCCATGTCTTTTCTGTATTTTCGCATATATTCCATAAAAATGTTCACAACAAATAAACCACTAATCAGGAGAACTACACCGAAAAATATTTTAAATATCATTTTAATATTTTTAATCTTGGTATTGTAACTATCACCACCTCTTTGGTCTGTCACTTGAAAATCCGGATATTCTGATGCTATACTTCTAGCTAATCCGCCGCCATACTTAATCGAATCATAAGCAGCATCCGTACACTGTAGCAACATATAATTAATCTGTTTCGTATTCTTATGTCCAAGCAATTGATGAATCTGTGACAATTCCATAATCACCATTGGCATCTTATAATCAGACATAGAATCCGGTTTTACTACTTCTACAATTTTAAAGTTCTTTCCATTAATCGAAAAAACATCTCCCACTTTCTTATTTTCCCTTTGACTAAGCGAATCATTGATTATGACACTGTTTCCTTTTACATCTTTGGTGTACTTATACAAACTCTTATTAATCGCATCATCTACCACACCCACCATATAGATATCTAAAAAGTCATTGGTCTGATAACCTCCACTGGTCTTTTTCACATTTCTTTCCTGCTGCAAAGACTTAATTTCCTCATTGCTAAAACTTTTTCCTTCATTTTTTGTAATCTGCAAATCAAAAGCACCTTTTTTGGCTTCCATTCCTCTTTCTATTGACTGCTCAACATTAGATGACACCTGAAACATACTAATACTCAGAAAACACGCCACAAATATGCTTAGGAACGCTGAAAGTGTAAGCATTTTATTGCTTTTCATAAAGGTTATACCTATTTGTGCAAGTCTTTTCATATGTTTTTCCTTTCCTGCTCCAAATCCTAAACACTTTTCTGATTTTTCTTTGTTCCAGCAATCTTCTGGGACTTCCTAAATTCAACAAGGATTTCATCTACATTTCCTGTGCCACTCTTTTTCTCATATTCTCCATAAAAACGACCATCCTGCAAAAACAAAACCCGATCTGCATAACTTGCAATAGTCGGATCATGAGTAACCAGTATCGTACTTTGTCCATTTTTTTCTTTCAATTCAAGAAAAATCTGCATAATTTCATACGCTGTATCACAGTCCAAATTTCCCGTTGGTTCATCCGCCAGCAAAATCTTTGGATTGTTAATCAGGGCTCTTGCAATAGCCACCCTCTGCCTTTGTCCTCCCGAAAGATTCGTCACCGGATTTCTTCCTTTCTCTCCAATTCCTACCATTTCAAGAATATCCTTTGTACGCCTGCGAATTTCTTTAGTCTTTTCGCCTGTTAATATCAATGGAAGTGAGACATTTTCCTCAACCGTAAAATCCTGTATCAAATTAAAATCCTGAAACACAAATCCAATATTTTCGTACCGAATCCTCGTTGCGTCCGGCTCAACTCCATATTTTTCTTCCTTTGTACCATTTAAATAGATTTCTCCCTCATCAGCCACATCCATAGCACCTACAATATGTAAAAGAGTACTCTTACCGGAGCCACTGCTGCCCATAATTGCAAGTATCTCCCCCTGCTCCAGTGCAAATGAAACTCCTTTTAATGCCTCCAGAGATTCATCACCATTCTTGTAGAACTTGTGAATATTTTTCATTTCAATAATATTTGACATTCTTCTCCTCCAACACCTTCAAACTAAGATAGTATATATATTACCACTTTACATTTGTTAGCTCAATAGATAGCTGGTGTAAAAAGAAGCCTTATGAATCCGAAAGGAACAGCCATATGCAGCGTGTCAGCCTTGACGGGGCTTACGTAAGCAAAATGCAATCGGTCAATCCAATGGAAAGGGAGACAATTTTTCATATCCTGTTTGCCACTACCATAATATTTACAAAAACGACATACCGTATCCTTTTTTAGTTTCATCCGCAATTCAATACAGTTCAATCCTAGCAGCTATCATCCGGCACATACTCTCAGTTTTGTCTGTTTTTGACATCCAGCGCACTTATTAGTTTTTCTATATTAATTGGGCGGTTTAAATGTTCAACATCAGGTTTTATTTTATATTGCTTGGATTGTTCGCTAATAAACCATGTTGCTTGTACCGCCCTAATTCCTACGCTTTTTGCCGCGTCTAGTTCATTACTGCCACCATCGCCAATATAAATGCATTCGTTTTCTTTTACACCTAACATCTTTACACATTCTCGAAATATTCTTTGGTCAGGTTTTTTTATCCCCATTTCATAAGACAAGCAACACACATCAAAATAATTATATAAAATACTATCTTTTATTACTTCTACTTCCTCAGAAAAGCAATTGCTGATTAGGCCAATTTTTATTTTCTTTTTTTTCAAAATGTCAAGCATTGCAACTATTTCTTCAGATATATTTTCAAAGCATTGTTGTTTGATCTTGACTCTTTTTTCAACAACAAAGCGAATGGCATCCAATGAATATTTATTGTACCGTGTTAAAATATCCGACAACACAAATTCAAGATCTACTTTACCAATCGTTCGTTCTTCTTCATATTCGTCCCATATTTTCAAGAAGTCCCTCTTATTTATACCTAAATCATCGGCTATTTCACTGCCAAAATACAACGGAGATTTGTAATGCGTTACCAATGTTTCAAACATATCAAAAATAACTCCTTTTATCATCATAAAATTCCTCCTTCTTCACCTTGATGAATATTTTTGAACTAAGAAACTCTAATTCCGGTACGAACCTCACGCCACATTTTTTCTAAGGCTTGTAAACTGTATTTCTCGCCCCATAACTCATGCATCTCATCCACATATACATTTCCTTCCTGATTTTTTGCAATAATGTCACGCATCACCGGAATCGTTGGAGACTCCAGACGTGTTTTTCTTTTTATATTTTATATAAAGGGTTATTGATAATTCTTTGCCTGCAGATTCCACATTCTGGCATAAATCCCATTTTTCGCCAACAGTGCTTCATGATTTCCTTCTTCGGCAATCCGTCCCTGCTCCAGCACCAGAATCCGCTCGCAGAACCGGCAACTTGACATCCTGTGCGAAATATAGACCGCAAGATTTTTTGCCACCAACTGATCAAATCCCGCATAAATTTCATACTCTGCCATCGGATCGAGCGCCGAGGTTGGCTCATCCAAAAGCAAAAGCGGTGCATCTTTATATAATGCTCTCGCCAAAATGATTCTCTGAATCTCTCCGCCGGAGAAAAGAATACCATCCTGCTCCAGAAAATTCGTTACCATCGTCTTTTCCTGCTTCGCAAGTGATCGGATTTTCTCCTCGATATCCGCCTGTCGAAGCACACGCCACAACTTCTCCCTGTCTACTTCTTCCTCCCTGCAGCAGGCGACATTTTCCTCCACTGAAGCAGCCATCAGCATCCGATCCTGAAATACCGCTCCCAGAAGCGCCCGATACGTTCTCGCCGGATACGCTGAAATCTCTTTCCCGTTGATGTAAATCTGACCGGAATCCGGACGGTAAAACCCGCACAGAAGTTTCACAAGCGTTGTCTTTCCGGCGCCATTGACGCCTACCAGCGCGATATTCTCGCCAGCCTGCACTTTAAGATTCAAATGGTGTATTACATCTTTTTGCGCACCGGGATAGCGAAAGCAAACATCCCGAAACTCAATCGTCACGCCCGTTTCAATCAGATTCTCTACTTTTTGTTCGGTATTTCCACCGCGTTCACCTGCCGCATTACTATAGTTGCCATTCCGCAATTCCATCTCGCTTTTTCCACCGTTTTGTAATTCTGACACACTATTTTTCCCGTTCTGCCGTTTCTCTATTTTCTCTTCCTCTGGACTCCACTGCTCCAGAAAATTGCGATAGGAAGTGATCCACCAACTACACCGCATCATCTCACTGTTTGCGCGGACAAGTCCCTCTCCCATATTACCGCCGTTGAGCCAGCCAGAGAAACCTGTAATAATCCCCAGATATAACGTAAAGGAAGCCGCATCCAGCTTCCCTTGTAAAAAACTATGTACCAGCACACAATAGGCAATTAAATCCCGTACCAGCGTCCAGATGGTATCCGAAAAATTGGGGACAAAATATGCCACTTCAATCCATTTCCACGCACGCAGCCTCTTTTGAATCAAAAATTCCATAATAGATGAAAACCAGTTTTCCATTGAGAACAGACGGATATCTTTTCCATCCGTTACTGAAGTACTCCGCTAAAAGAAATAATTTGTCCGGCTGTCTGCCTCGTTGACAATATTCCGGTGCATATTCCAGCCCTTTCTGGAAACTTTACGCTCCAGAAAAAGATTCATCGCCGACATTGCAAAAAATACCGGAAGCACCCACGGGCACTTTGGAATCAAAATCGCCGTATACACGACGATTCCCAACAAATTAAACGCAAACGGCGTAAACATGTCCATAATGCGGTTCCAGCCATACCAGTCAAGTTCATAGCTGCTCCTCGCCTGGTCAGCCAGTTTTTTCCCTTCCGCCGTCTCCAAAAACGCGTAATCCACATCCAGCACCTTTGAAACCGCTTTTTTTTGCACCGGTCCGTATGCCACGAAATAGTTTTTCTTCCGAATCACCATATCCATTTTTGTGGACGTTACCCCTAGGAGAAATGAACCGAGAACCAATCCTAATAACACTACTGAGAACACGGAAACACTTGCTTTCTGATCCACCAGAAAAATCGCCACGCTCGGAATCACTGCCGCCAGAAGCGGCCCTAAAAACGTCACCATAGATTTCAACGCGATGTACCATGGATATTTACCATCATATCGGCACATTTCCCCAAAAACATACCGCTAGTTACTAAAAAAAGAATACTCTTTCGTCATTTTTTCATCCTCTATTTAGATAATTCATCAAATAATCCCTGCATGTATATAATATCATTTTCATGGATTGAATACAATACTTCCAAGGATTTATATAAAAATTCAGTTCTGCAACTTAATTTAGCCTTCAACATAATATGTAATAACATTTCACAAGATACCATTATACTAATATGTATTTTCAATATTATCAATACGTAATTTATAATTTGTGCAAAAACACTTTATTGCCCCATCCCCTTGAAACGCCCCCCAATATATCGTATAATCGTAATGTTTGGACAATTTTTGTAATCGAACAATTGGAATATCTCAGAGGAATAGTAGAGAATACTACTTGCTCAGAAATGGAGAATAAAATGTCAGAAAATGATTTAAGAAAACAAATTGAAAAACGAAGAACCTTTGCGATCATCTCCCATCCGGATGCCGGAAAGACCACACTGACAGAGAAGTTTCTGTTATACGGAGGTGCCATCAATACCGCCGGTTCCGTCAAAGGAAAGGCAAATTCCAAATATGCCGTATCGGACTGGATGGAGATTGAGAAGGAGCGTGGTATCTCCGTTACTTCTTCCGTTCTGCAGTTTAATTATAATGATTATTGCATCAATATTCTGGATACCCCGGGACATCAGGACTTTTCCGAGGATACCTACCGAACCCTGATGGCTGCGGATTCCGCAGTCATGGTGATCGATGCCTCCAAGGGTGTTGAGGCACAGACCATCAAGCTGTTCAAGGTCTGTGTCATGCGTCATATTCCGATCTTTACCTTTATCAATAAGATGGACCGGGATGCTAAGGATTCCTTTGAGCTTCTGGACGATATCGAAACGGTTCTGGGCATCCGCACCTGTCCGGTCAACTGGCCGATCGGCTCCGGTAAGCGCTTTAAGGGAATTTACGACCGCGACGCCAAAACCATCCGTTCCTTCCAGTCCGTTGCCACCGGTGGTGCCAAGGCTGCTGCCGAGACAGATTATGCCATTGATGATCCGGCACTCAAAGAGCTTGCCGGAGAGGATCTGTACGATCAGCTTCTGGAGGAGATCGAGCTTCTGGATGGTGCCAGCGATCCGCTGGATCTGGAGCAAGTACAGAACGGTGAGCTTTCTCCTGTATTTTTCGGATCTGCTCTGACCACTTTTGGTGTGGAAACCTTTCTGAATTATTTCCTGCAGATGACCACACCGCCTCTGCCACGCCACTCCAATGAGGGCGATATCGACCCGGTCACTTCTCCATTCTCAGCCTTTGTCTTTAAGATTCAGGCCAATATGAACAAGGCGCATCGGGACCGTATTGCATTTATGCGAATCTGCTCCGGTAAGTTTGAGGCGGACCATGATGTCTACCATGTACAGAGCGGCCGCAAATTAAAGCTTTCCCAGCCTCAGCAGATCATGGCACAGGACCGTCAGGTCATCTCCGAGGCATACGCCGGAGATGTGATCGGTGTATTTGATCCGGGTATTTTCTCCATCGGTGACACGATCACTATGCCGGGCAGCAAGTTTGAATATGAGGGAATCCCGACCTTCGCGCCGGAGCATTTCTGCCGCGTGGTACAGCTCAATTCCATGAAGAGAAAGCAGTTTGTCAAGGGAATCACCCAGATTGCCCAGGAGGGTGCGATCCAGATCTTTCAGGAGTTTACAGCCGGAATGTCTGAGATCATCGTAGGTGTTGTTGGCGTTCTCCAGTTCGACGTATTAAAATACCGTCTGGAAAATGAATATGGCTGTGAGATCCGCCTGGAATCCCTCCCATATGAGTATATCCGCTGGGTTGGTGACCCAACAACAGACGTGACAAAGCTGAAACGTATGAACAACGTCAAAGCTGTCAAGGATATGAAGGGCAATCCGCTTCTTTTATTTGTCAATGACTGGATGATCCGGATGGTTCTGGAGGACAATGAGGGTCTGGAGCTTCTGGAATTTAAAAAGAACTAACTACGTAATTATAAGCCACAAAACGGGATATGCTGTACGCATATCCCGTTTCTTTTGCCATAAACTTCCAATGATATTTCACTTCGTCCATAAAATCATCTTATCTTTATAGACAGATTACTTTTATCTTGCGGGATTTCTCTCCAATGATCACATAAATCACTGTGTTTCCCTTTTTCTTTCCCTTCACCCGAAATGTCAATCTCTGGCTATTATACTTTCTTCCTGACACTTTTACCTTTTTGCTGACTGATGGAACACTACTCTGCTCTGGTGTCACATTGGAACCCGGCACTCCCGCCGGAATATTGCTCTGCTCCGGTAATGGTGCCACCGTGGAAATAACAGCAGGTCTGAAACTCGGCTCCAGTGATGGTGTCGCAACAGGCGGAGCTGGTGTACTGCTCTGCTCCGGTAACAGACTTGGTTCTATCTCCTCTTCTGCTGTATCATAAATCTCAATGGTAGCACTTGCACCGAAATCAAGACCGAATCCTAAAAAGGTATCTCCATTCCATGCTGGCGGCTCCGGTGTCTCTCCATCCTCATACTCCCCAGAAAGGTCAATACCGATCTCTGTCTCACCAAGCTTATAGTCAATTACTACTGTATTCCTCTTCTGAGTGCCAAGAAACTCACCATCTTTAATGTATGAGTTGTTAATGTTACCGGTCTGATCACCGATTGTCCACATACCCTCCCAGCAGAAATCCCAGAGTTTCAGAGTAGCACCGTCAGTAAGAGATGTCACCTTATATACAGGTCTTTTCATTTTGGCAATCTGATTAGTAATTTCCATTGGGAAGAATGTACGGCTGGAAGTAGCATTTCCATCATCATCCCTCATGTCATCTCCATCGCAACCATAAAAATCAACAACCTCGCTGTTGAGCTTTGTCACAATTTTATCATTGATCAATCCATTATGACCATCATCCTCCCCGGCCGCCGTAAATTCAAATACAAGCTTTTCCCCGTCCGGAATATAGCCTGGAGCCTTCGTGACTGATGCTGTAGTCTCAGGAAATTGACTGGCTTCTATGTCTTCTCCTGCATCATAAATCTCAATGGTGGCACTTGCACCGAAATCAAGACCAAATCCTAAAAAGGTATTTCCATTCCATGCTGGTGGCTCCGGTGTCTCTCCATCCTCATACTCAGCGGAAAGATCAATACCGATCTCTGTCTCGCCAAGAATATAATCCTTTTTATTTACGTCAGTACCTTTAATATTGTAATAAGTAAATATACCATCCTTTAGGGTAGCACCATTGATAGCCCCCTCTGTATCCCCATCTACAATCAAGCCATCCCAACGGAAATCCCAAAACTTCAATGTAGCACCTTCCGTAAGAGATGTCACCTTATATACAGGTCTTTTCATTTTAGCAATCTGATTAGCAATTTTCATTGGGAAAAAGGTTCTGCTACTGGTGCTGGTGTTATTCTCATCCACCGCTTCATCACCATCATGACCATAAAAATCAACAACCTCGCCGTTGAGCTTTGTCACGATTCCCTCATTAGTATCTCCATCATGACCATCATTCTCCCCGGCTGCTGTAAATTCAAATACAAGCTTTTCCACATCAGATGTCGTATCTGCCGTCTGAGCATCCGCACTGCCTGCCGGCAGATTTGCTCCTGTTATGAGCAGAGCAAAAATCAGCATACATAAATGATACAATTTTCCCTTTCAATCTTTTCCACTTCATATTTTCCCTCCTTATTATTACGTTACATCACGCATTTGAGATTAGCATTAAAATTAAAATACTGTTAATTTTATTACTATTTTAGTATAACGTATATTGTGCCATTTTTCCAGATTTTTTTAGAACAATTCCATACAAACCTGATTTTGCATCATTCACTCAACAGATATCTCGACTTTTTTCCACTGCTTCTTAAGCTGTTCCTGACTACAGCCCTTTGATGCCTTTAGTTCAATCAAAATTCCCGGCAAATCTTTTCTCTCCGGTTTCAACTGAATATCATATCTGCCATCCCCGGATTCCCGGTTGGATGAAACAAATGAACCTCAAATTTTCTTTTGTCATCCAATTACAACTTATCTTCGTTTTATTATTTCACAGCACCTACAATACTTTCCAGTACCCTGTCTTTTTTGAACCAACTCTCTCTATATAACCATTGTCTCTTAAAAATGATATATTCTTTTCCACTGCGGTCTCACTCACACCTAATATGTTATGAAGTTCTGCAGTTGTAATATTCGGGTTGTCCCTCATTTCTGAAATAATTTTTTGCCTTCTTGAATTTAATGGCCTTTTATCCCCAACCTTTTTCCCAACTTTATTTATTCTCTCAAATGGAATCGTTACAACAATCGAATTCTCTCTAAATGAAAATGCATCTTTCCCGTACATTTCCGTAATCTTAGGAACTCCTCGTCCAGATTTCTCACTTATATGCAGTTGAAGAAATATCTCTGACAATTTTTCGTTTACAGGAATTGATTCTCCTAGGAAAAATCCCTCCATAGTCTGTGCCGGAGCAAGTGTTCCCCTTGATAGTATCTCTATCCTGTCGGAAAATACCGAAATCATTGGTTCATTTCCTTCCACCCATTTATTGTGCAGGACAGCATTTATGATAGCCTCACGAAATGCCTTGTTATCAAATAACGGAACCTCTTTTCGCTCAACGACCCTGTCTGTCTCATCCACCTGAATCAGGTTCAATACATCTCCATAACGCAATAGCTCATCTAAACTGTATAATAAGCAGTCATTACCAAATTCACGTACAGAAAAAAGATTAGAGCCTTTTGTTTCTCCATCAAAAATGGATACACGAAGCGGAAAATGAGAATTATCCGACAGAAGCTGCGCTAACATATTAAACTCGCCTTCTTCTGTTTTTAGCCCTAGATTCTTAATGAATGTCTTTTGATTTAGAACAATACCTTTGGAACCGTAATATCCAAATATTTTTTGAAATGTAAGTTCCTGGTATTTTGCCGGTACTGTTTCTATCGTTTCTGTTCTTCCATCCAGTATTTTGAAAAGTTCAATTTCTCTCTTAGGGTAATCCTTGATATTACATTTTGACGATCCGATTCTTAAAAACCTCTTTTCTTTAAACGCTGTAGGAATCTCAGTAGCCGCCGGAATTACTAAAACTACAACTCTCTTTCTAGAAATTTCAGTTTCTTTAAATTTGAAATTGATACTCGGAGATAAGTTTCTTGCAAGATAATTCTGATACGGTTCCTTATTATAATCACAATACTGATTAAAAGTTGTTCCTACAATTTCATGAGTGACATCATTTACACCCCAAATGAAAAAGGCATTTTTTTTATAATGAAATGCTGCTGCATTTGACAGGGCAGATACATATTCACCTAACACTTCAGGCTGAAACCAGTTCTCCTTAAATTCAAACCATTCCTGTTCATCATTTAAGGCACATAAATCTAAAACAATTTGTTTAATATCCATTAGTATGCTCCTTTACCCAACTTTTATTCCCAACTGAACTAATTATAACATGTTGGGAATAAAGTTGGGAATAAAAATAAAAAATATCCTTCCGCGATAATTTTCTGTAACTTATATTTTTACAAGAAAAAGGAGCTGCACATTTCAGGAAAATACCAAAGATAGCATATATTTCAAGATAACACTCCAGATAGAATATTCGGTTAATTTGTATCCTCCAAACATATACTGCAGCATATAACCGTCATCCTGTCCACTGCCCTTGATCCATCCCACATAAAACCACAATACTGCCGCAACCAACAAAATGCCGCAAAATAACCGGATTTTCAAAAAGCCTGTCGTTCCTCCGGTTACCCTCTGGTTATTTCCGGCAGAACAAGCAAGCGTATATAATGCAAGAAGTAAGATACCGGAAAGTACCGCAACTCCATACCATTCCCCCGGATAATATGTAAATATATCTCCGCCGCCGGAATATATGTGACGAAGGCACCGGGTCGATACCGCAATCATCAAAAAATAGAAAACGGCTCCCCATCCCCGGATACATCCTGTATATTTACGACTTTTGTCAGATTTCCATAAAGCAACCGCATCTGCAATCCCCAGAACAAGTAAAAGAATATCTATGAAGCATATAACTCCTAATGAAATCACCAGTGCCAGTACGAAAGGATTCGAAGCAGCATTTCGAATGCACCAGCCAAATATCTTTACTCCGTTCATTATTTTTTCGTCGTAAACGACTCCATTGTGTCTTTCCCGGAGTATTGTCAAACGAAACATGTCCAGTAACAATAACGGATATACAATCCAAATAAAATAATAAAATGTCTTTCTTATCTTTTTCACCAGACCCCTCCCCAAAAAAAGAACATGAATCCTGATATTTCACTGATCAGAAATTCATGTTCTCTTTCTCAAGCATCACAAAATATAATTTTATTAAACATCCACCCTATGCCCGTTCTATTCTTCCGTTGCATCCTCGTCTGTCTGGATATGCTCGGTAAAATACTCCTCTGCGATCATTTCCAGATAGGCAGCATCCTCCTCCGGATACTGTTTCATCAGATCACTGCGGATATGTGCCATGATCACCAGATCATTCTCCGCCTGGGATACCTCTGGATTCTCCCATTTCTGCACGATCTCCTGTGTCAGGTTCTCTGCCATCCACTCCTTGATCCTGCGGGTCTTTTCCTGCTCCACCGGAATTTCTGTCTTGATCCTTGCTGACTTCACAACGGATACCACACCGCCGATCAGGAACAACAGGAACATAATCGCCAAACCGCTCAGCACAACAATATTATAATTAATCGGAATCACATCTAATTTGCATAACAGCAGATATGCCTCTCCAATGATACCGAATATAATAAATGTAAGACCGGAAAACAACATATCCTTGTACGCATCTTCCTTCTTCACATACTCTTTGGCAGACTCGTACAAAATATCTCTGGCAGTATCATCCTCATCCTCGGCATCTCCCAGATCAATATCACCATGATCCTCGGCAAATGGATTATAATTTGGATCTGCCGAATCCTCCTCGGCATCCCAATCATACTCCTCTGCTTCATCAGATACTTCTTCTGATGACTCTTCCTTCGGACTCTCCTCATCCTCGCCGGATACTGCTTTCTGATCCTCTGTATCGTTCTCTTCCTCGTCAGACGCCTCCTGCTCTACGGCCGCTTCTGCTTCCAGACGTTTTCTTTCCTTTTCCTGCTCCAGATCCTCCTCGGCTGCAGTCAGAAATCCCTCAAAAAGGCGTTCTGCTTTCTTTGCCATCTTTTCCGGAACAGTTACTTTATAGCTCTCTGTCTCCTCATCGTACTGCTTAACTGCACCTTTCACCTTGGAATACTCCAGATAACCAACAAAACGGTCTGCCATCTTCTCATCTTTCAGATTGCAGATATCAACCGTCTCAAACTCCTCTGCCGTTCCTTCTACCAACGGAGTTCCACAGTCTGCACAGACGGTGATCCCATCTCTGTATTCTGTCTTACATTTTGGACACCACATAATTACGTCCTCCTCTTATTATTCTATGTATTTATATACATATTTCATCTTTTCTATGGTAGCATACACCATATCAAAACTCAAGTTTTCCGGCATTCTTTCACAAAGTCTTCACATCCCTCACCGGATAAACCGTACCACGCAATAGACCTGGCCCTCCGGATCCTGCAATACCACCAGATACCCGTCCTCCATCTCATAACGCATTGGCTGGATCATATCCCCCAGCTTTGCCTGACGACGGTACTCTGCCCGCATCTCCCTGACCGGAAAATCATCCGGCAGATATGCCGTTGCCATGCGGACATACTGACCATTATTTACATGATGATTTGTGTCCAGATGATACTCCTGTACCTGAAAACCTTTTTGCTGCTGTCCCCCTTCCTTGGGAACCGCAATCTTACGGGAAACCTTTTCCATAGGAAGAGGCTCCTCGATTCCATAAAGCTCAATATCCTCCGGCTGCACCATACATGGTCTGCCCTTTTTCATATCCAGAAGACTCCATATGGAATATGCCTTCACTACCATATCCCCCGCTTCATCGTGGATCATAAAATTACGATAACCAAACATCTTCTCGCTGCCGCATGCCTGTGTGGTGATCCGGATCTGCTCTCCCAGCTTCGGATAGCGGTCAACCACGATCTGCCAGAAATTTAAAACCCACATCCGCTCCCTGCTGTAAGTGGTCTCCATCCCTACTCCCAGCTTTTCCGACTCGAAGCAGGTGCAGTCCTGCAGATAATTCACGATTCCATCCAGACTCAGCCTGCCATTTTCTGCCAATTCACTATATCTTACTCTGCTTTCAAATGAATACATATGAATCCCCATTTCTATATTTCTAAAAGAAAAAAGGAGCCTCCATCCTTTGGAAACTCCTTTCTACTGCAAACTTACTGAAATAATGATAATTATTTAACCAGTTCTTTCACCTTTGCAGCTTTACCTACTCTGTCACGAAGATAGAACAGTTTCGCACGTCTAGCTTTACCTTTACGCACAACCTCAATCTTATCAATGATCGGAGAATGAAGCGGCCAAGTCTTCTCAACACCAACGCCGTTAGAGAACTTTCTAACTGTGAATGTCTCTCTTGCGCCACCGTTCTGTCTCTTCAGTACGGTTCCCTCATACACCTGGATACGCTCACGGCTACCCTCGATAACCTTTGCATAAACCTTTACAGTATCTCCAACACGGAAATCTGCAACTTCTTTTAACTGTGCATCTTCAATTGCCTTAATAATATCGTTCATGATGTGACCTCCTTATATTTTCGACATTCTTAATACTTATGTGCTTTCCGCAACCGTAACAGAGGAATATCTCTACTCACAACCACACTATCATATCATAAGAATCCCGCCAATACAAGCCCTAAATTCAAAAAAATTGGTAACTTTCTTATTCTGCCTGAAACAGCTCCACCAGCTCTTCCATAGACAACTGATTTACAAAGACCTCACCGGCTTCGATCACATTCTCAGACAAAAGCTTTTTGCGGGTCTGAAGTGCATCGATCTTTTCCTCGATGGAATCTTTCATGATCAGCTTGATCACCTGCACTTTCTTTTTCTGGCCAATACGGTAAGCACGATCCGTCGCCTGCTCCTCCACGGCCGGATTCCACCATGGATCAAAGTGGATCACAGTATCCGCCCCGGTCAGATTCAGTCCGGTTCCTCCTGCCTTTAAAGAGATCAGAAATACCTTTACCCTTCCCTGATTGAAGCTTTTTACATATTCCTTGCGCTGCTCCGGCTTCGTAGCGCCTGCCAGATAATGATAATCAATCCCCTGCGCCTCCAGTTCTCCGGCAATAATATTAAGCATAGAGGTAAACTGCGAAAAAATGATCACACTGTGTCCTCCATCCAGAATCCCCGGCAGCTGCTCCATCAAAAGATCCAGCTTGCCACTGCCACCATGATAATTCTCGATAAAGGTTCCCGGATGGCAGCAGATCTGGCGCAGTCTGGTAAGTGCCGCCAGCACCTGCATACGGCCGCCGGCCGCCTCCAGGCCTTCCGCTCCCCTCATCTCCTCCTGAATCCGGGACAGATAAGACAGATAAATCTTTTTTTGCTTGGCTGTCATCTCCGCCATGCGTTTTGTCTCAATTTTATCCGGAAGCTCCTTGAGTACTTCTTTTTTCATTCGACGCAGGACAAACGGCTGTATCCTTGTCCGCAGCTCCTTCATCTTATTCTGGTCATGCTCCTTGAGGATTGGCTTCTCATATGCGTCCGCAAAACGGGAATATTTCATAAAAAATCCCGGCATGATAAAGTCAAAGATCGACCACAGCTCTGACAGGGCATTTTCAATCGGCGTACCGGTCAGGGCAAACCGGTGGTCCGCCGGAATACTCTTGACTGCCTTCGCCCCCAAAGAGGATGGGTTTTTGATAAACTGTGCTTCATCCAGAAATATGTGGTCATATTTCTGTTTCTGGTAGCTTTCCGTGTCCTTCCGGATCAGAGGATATGTGGTGATCCACACATCATACTCCCCATCCTGCCCGGAGATCAGTGCCTCCCTCTCCTCCGGCGTTCCCTGTACGATGCAGGTCCGGATCGACGGTGCAAACTTCTGAAACTCATCCTGCCAGTTGTAGGCCAGTGAGGTAGGACACACGATCAATGTTTTCTGTCCCGGAAAGGAACAGATATAAACGATTGCCTGTAAGGTTTTTCCAAGACCCATATCATCCGCCAGAATACCACCCATTCCATAATGAGCCAATGTTTTGAGCCACTGGAAGCCAACCACCTGATAAGGTCTTAGGGACGCCGTAACAATATCCGGGATCTCCCATTTCATCTGTTCCGGATGCTTGAGATCCTGTAGCAGCATCTCATAAGACTCCTGCCTCTGCAGCCGGCTTCCCCTCGGCAGCATCCGTTCCAAAAACATAGCGGTACTCTTATGAAATGTCATTTTACTTCCATGGAATTCCTGATCATTCTCCAACATCCAGCGAAGAGAATGAAGCTGGGAATCCTCTCTGGTCAGATCAATAAAGGAACCATCCTTTAAACGGAAATATTTCCGTTTAAGCTGCACCGAACGGAAAAAGGCCTCCAGCTCCTCTCTCGGTATCTGTGCATAACCCAGATCAATTTCCAGCAGATTAATATCCGTATCTAATCGTATATTAGCAGACATGGTTCCCATTTTGCGGATACCATGGCTTTTATACTCCTTGGAATAAAACACCTTAAAATGATCCGTCAGCTCCGTGATCCGGTCCGTCATCAGTTCAAAAATATCATTCTCATTTTTCAGCAGAAACGTATCCCCCTGCACCTGAAAGTTCAGGCCATAGAGAATGCTGAGCAGCCGCTCCTCCTCTTCCTTGTCCCGGACCAGTATAATATCTCCCTCCGGGAACTCCTCCCGCAGAGGATTCACACGGTACCTGCCATAGCAAAACTCCAGTCTGGCAGAAACATAATATTTCTTACGCATCTGACTGACATCCAGATAAAGCTCCGGCTGTAACGCCTCCACGATATAACTTTCCCGAACCTCCTCCGGCACCTGCACCTGCATAGACTTTTTAATGACCGGCAGCACCTTCTCAATAAAACGCTTTTTATTTTCTCCGCGAAATTCAATCTGCCGTTCCTGAGACTGAAACAGACTGGAATAAAACGGAAGCAGGTTACAGATATAGTCCCTCTCCGGTAGATAAATATCGTTTTTATAATATAAAATAGAACCGTCCTGTGACAACGCATGCAAAGGCTCCCCGCCCTCCTGGGCAAGCCTCAGTTCGTCCCCTTCCATCTGCATATCAAGAGAAAGCTCCGGCCGGCCTTCAACGATCTGTGCCGTTCCCATTTCTTTTCCAAACAGATTAAGCTGGCAGTCCAGTCCCTTTGCCAGATGCAGCAGCTTAACCAGCATATTCTGAGACAGAACCATCTCCTGACGACTAAACAGATTAGAATAATAGGTCTTTCCCAATGTCTCCTGAATCTCGTAAATCTCCGTAAGATATGACATCACACTGGCGGACGCCTCATCAAAAGCACATTCTCCGGGAATAAAATAAAACTGCTTTCCCAGACGGATATCCCTTTCCTCATAATAATCTGCAATAAACTTTTTGGTATTGGTTACCTTATACATTTTCTCAGAACCCGCATACAGGCTGAGATATGCCTTGGCATTCTGCTTTTTGAGCAGTGACGGTATCGTGATCCGCAGTCCCAGATGATAATAAGTAGGACTCAGACGGCGAAATTCCCTTTTCTGAAAATATTCAATGATCTGGTATGCTGTCTTATCCTTTTTGTCAAGGTTCTCCCGCACATTTTCCCTCTGCTGGTAATCAGCAATAAATAGCAACGTTGCCACCACATGCTTGCAGGCTCCCTTCTGCTTTACATGAGAAGGGCAGTTACAGGTATAAAGCCATTCTCCCTCTTCGGAAACCTGTATCGTGACCACATACTGGTTACCCCCATGTACCACACTGCGATACTGACCGGCGTTTTCATTCCATGTCACATCACTGACAGCGTGAGCTGCATAATAACGCATTCCCCGATAATATACCGTCTCCGAGGACGCCATACGGCGGATTGCCTCCCGTGTGATTCTTTGCATGCACGAAACCTCTTTTCTATTCAACAAATGACTTTTGCGGATACTTTATTTATTACGCTTCAAATTCCTCTTCCAGCAGATGAAGCTTATCTGCCACAATCGACATTTTCCTTCCAAACGGAAATTCATATAATTCCTCTCTGGTCAATCCCTTCAATTTCAGGACAAGAACAAAATATACGCATACCGCTGCCACAAGAGCCGGCAACAGAGAAATTACATTGCTCTTTGTCAATACATGGAACAACCGGAACACGACAAATGTCACAATGCCCATGATCACAGAGGACAAAAACGGTACACAGAAGCATTTGGTGATCTCCTGCTTAAAGCCCAGATGCGCACTGACGGAATATCCGTTCAATACACAAACAAGCAATGGATATGTGACATTACCGATCACCAGAGCATATACTCCAAGTCCGGTGAAACGCATCAATCCCCACACCAGTACAATATGCACGATCAGAGAGATCAATGAATGGATCACCGGCAGACGCATCTGGTCAATACTCTGCAGCACGCCGCTTGTCACGGTAGATAACGCATAAAATATAATACAGCTGGAACCAATCATCATCATCATGGAGCCTGTCTGATACTCCATAGAAGGATAGATGGAATGAATGATCGGCACTGCCAGCACTGCCATTCCCACGGCAGATGGAAATGCAATGATCATATTAAACTTGACTGCCAGATTTACCTTGCGGTGTACTGCATGCTTATCTTTTCCAATATAAGATGCCACAAGACTCGGCACCATAGAGGATGCGATTGCCGTAGAGACAGCGATCGGCACACTCACCAGTGTACGATATTGTGTACTGTAAATGCCCTGCCATGTGCTGATCTGTGTACCGCTGATTCCCTTTCCCAGCAATACCCAGTTGATCAGTGACACATCAATAATACCGCTGAGCTGATATACTGTCTGGCTCAGAATGATGGGAATTGCTGTCCACAGGATCAGCTTATAAGTCTCTCCCAGAGACATCTCCTCGGAGGCACGGTCCTTTCTCTGCTGCTTCTTCATCACCGGACGATACAGCAGATAGATCAACACCAGAAAGATCAATGCCATCAACGCACCCATACTGGTACCAAGGGTACCACCGGCAGCTCCCCATGCGGAAAACTTTGCCGATGCACTGTGGGCACGCATCATAAAAAATGCTGCAGATACACTCACGATCGCATTGACGATCTGCTCAAAGATCTGGGAGATCGCCGTTGGCATCATAGTTTTTCTGCCCTGGAAAAGACCTCGCAGCGTTCCCATAATTGCTACCACAAAAATAGTTGGTGCCAGAATACGCAGTGGAATGGAAATTCCGTAAAAGCTCTTAAAGAAATTTTTTTCCAGCCAGTCTGCTCCAAAAAAGACAAATAATGCTGCCGCACCACCGGTACAGATGGAAAAGATCATAGAACACCGGAAAATATGATATGCCTCTTTATATCGTTTTTCAACACATTTGGCCGATACCATCTTGGATACCGCCATCGGCATACCATAGGATGAAATGATCAGCAATATATTGTATATCTCGTAAGCAGAAGAATAGATTCCGTTTCCCTCGGAGCCAATAATATTGGCCATCGGTATCCGGTACAAAAGACCGATCATCCGTACCAGGATCGATGCCACCGCCAAAATACTTCCCTGCTTCAAAAAACCGCTGGCAGCAGTTAATTTCTTGTTTGTTGTTTCCATTCTGTTACCCATGCCTTTCCCACGCCTGCATGACAGAAACCGCAGGCTTATATTTCCTGTATCTTATAATTTATTCCCGTATAATACCCAGATCCTGCAGAATCTGCTCCTGACGCCGTTCCATCTCAATCCGTTCCTCGTCCTCCATATGGTCATAACCAAACAGATGAAGCATACTGTGCGCCGTCAGAAAACAAATCTCCCGTTTCAGGGAATGACCGTATTCTTCCGCCTGCATTTTGGCGCGCTCCACAGAGATTACAATATCCCCCAGTATGAGCTCTCCCGTCTCCGGATGAAAATACTCTGCTGCATTATCCTCATCCTCCAGCACAGAAAAATCTGCAGGTGCCGGATAATCTACCATCGGAAAAGAAAGGACATCCGTCGGGACATCCAGTTCCCGGAACTCCCTGTTAATTTCACGGATGGAATCATTATCGGTAAACGTTACATTTACCTCAAATTCATAGGGACATTTTTCCTGATCCGCTGCCTGGCAAATGACTTTTTCCAAGATCGTTTCGTAATCAAAATCCAGTTTCTGATCTGTTTCATTTTCAAAACAAATTGTCATGGTAAATGATAATCCTCCCTTATATCTCAAATGCATGTGCTACATAAAATGCTTTTAATGTATCTAACTGTGCATCGGTCAGTCCGGCTTCATCCAAACCGCCCTTATTGATACGATTTGTAAATATACTCATCACAAGCTGGTCATCGGAAATCGCACCTCTTTTGCCGTTTTTGCGAAGATACTCACTGGTGGAAACAATACAATCGCTCAGCATCACAACAGCCGCCTCCGGACTTTTCGGTATCTCGCTGCCGGTATTATGCTGGCGGATCACTGCTGCAAGATCCTCCGGAAAGCCGTATTGTTCTGCCAGAACAGCATTGCCCTCCATATAATTGTCCGGGGAAAGCATTCTTCCTGCCTCGTGGAACATTCCTCCCACAGCCGCCAGTGCCTCATTGCAGCCCAGCTCTCTGGCCGCCAGCCCGGATAACCGGCTGATCTCATAAGAATGCTGATAAAGAGTATCCTCCTCCTTCAACTGAAGGATTAACGGATAATCATCCTGCAGATATGCCATCATATCAAACGATTCCACAGAAGCTTCCGGCTCCTGTCTTTGATTTTCCTCCGGCTCCGGACCGATACCGGCTTCCACGTCAGGTGACATCTCCGGCACATCTGACGCACTGTCAGCTCCGGCTGTCCCGCAGACAATCTGCAAAATACCACTGAAGACCGCCACAAATACCAGACTGGAAATCTCCAGGATCAGGAAATATCTCTGCCGGAATATCTCACTGCTCTGAAATCCACAGCGGATTACAAACAGGGCAATACACAATGCCACAAGAATCACTCCTGCATATGGCATTTCCTTTCTGTCACGCAGCATAGATAAGATCATTACGATCGCTGCTGCCATGATAAAATACCCCACCAGCAGATTGATATCCTTATGGACCAGTGCCGCATTGCACAGATAATCCAACATCATAACGCCAAAGGTCACTGCCTTGATCTCGACCGACTCAAGATATCCCACAACTGCCAGCGGCAGAAGCCAGAACAGCCCAATGTGGTAGCGGGATGCGGCGCCGATCAGACACAGGGAAACGGAAAAAGAAAACAGATAGACTAACTTCTCCGGAATCTGTGCCCACAGCATGTCCTCTCTTGTATGAAGCAGTGTCATAAATACCACACCAATGATCAGAGAATAACAAACCTGCACCAGCATACCGGCAATGGTCATACGGTTTATACCGGCACATATCAATGCTCCCAGTATCAGCGACAGATACATCACGATCGAGAACAGTCTTTTTTCATTTATCCTTTCCATGACGTGCCCCCTGCTCCTTTTTTCTTGCCTCGCGGCGAGCCTGTTTCTTTTCATAATCGTCATATGCACTGACGATCTGCTGTACCAGCGGATGACGAACTACGTCCTTATTATCTAAAAAGGAAAACCCGATATCCTCTACATTTTTCAGTACATTGATTGCCTGATCCAGTCCCGAAGCGGTCCCCGACGGCAGATCCTTCTGTGTCTGATCTCCGGTCACAACGACCTTGGAACCAAATCCGATTCGTGTAAGAAACATCTTCATCTGCGCCGGCGTGGTATTTTGTGCCTCATCCAGAATAATAAAGGAATTATCCAGAGTACGGCCTCTCATATACGCCAGAGGTGCCACCTCGATCAGTCCTTTCTCGACATTTCTCAGATAGCTGTCCACTCCCATGATCTGATGAAGCGCATCATATAATGGCCGCAGATAAGGATCCACCTTGCTCTGGAGATCCCCCGGCAAAAAACCCAGTTTCTCCCCCGCCTCAATTGCAGGACGTGTCAGAATGATCCGGCTGACCTCATCCCGTTTAAACGCCTCGATCGCCATCGCCATGGCAAGATATGTCTTTCCGGTTCCTGCCGGACCAACGCCAAATACGATCATCTTTTTGCGGATCTGGTCCACATATTTCTTCTGTCCGGTCGTCTTTGGTTTGATCGGCTTTCCCTGTATGGTCCGGCATACAATGTCCGAGTCGATCTCCACCAGCTCCGATTCTCTGTGCTCCATAGAAAGTGCCAGCGCATAATCCACATTCTGCTCCGTGATGGTATTGCCTCTGCGGGACAATTCCAGAAGCTGCATCAATATGCTCTCTGCCGTCTTAACGCTGGCCGCCTCTCCCACCAGCTTCAAGCCACCGTCCCTGGCAACCATCGTAACATTCAGATTACGTTCAATTTTTTTGATATACGCATCGAAACTGCCAAATATGTTTTTTTCATGCTCGGCAGGTATCTCAATAACTGTCTCCATAATCGACATGTAATATATTTCCTCCAAACTAACGCTAGAATTGCTGATATTTCTTCTGCTTTTTGGAATAGACAATATCTGCCTCCCCCACAAAGCAGTCCCCCTGCTCCCGGATGACCAGTTCGCCCTCCAGGTCATAACATCCCTTCTCTGTCATCTGCTGCCGGTAATAATCAAACCGGCCGGTAAGAAGCTTTGCCGCCTCTTCTTGGGAATAACGTGATTTTTCCTGTTGTATCTCCCGAAATGTCTTTTTCCAGACAGAAACAGGAAATCGGCATGACAGAAAAGGGCATACTTGCCCACCTTCACGGATTATATCATATTTTTCGTAACTTTCCAAACTTTTTAATGGATTATATAGAAAAAGATCATGATTTTTTATGTTTATCTGGTATATGGTACGGCTTTTCCCCGTTATTTTTCTTTTCTGATACTGCTTTTTCAGACTGTCTTGATAATGATAAACAGACTGCAGTACCACCGTTCCGGCCGCCCGGACATGCTTTTTTGCCACCACCTCCTCATTGTCTCCCACAATCTTTACCTTTTCTGAGATCAGTTTCTGTCCCTTTTTCACCTGATCTCCGGCTCTGACCTTTGCCGTCCCGGTCTTGGTCACAATGCTTAACACTGTTCCGGAATTTTCTGCCACCAGACTTGCTGGCACCTTCTTATGCTTCTTTTTCTGCAGCAGCACTTCATCCAGCCGCACATAAAGCTTGCTTCCGGACTTTTCCACCGATGCCCATCCAATATCCTGATACTTTTTTCGAAGCTTTGCTTCAATCTCACTGCACACGACATCCTTTCCTGCCATCCCTCCATACACATCTTCGGATTCCAGATACCGCAGGATGCTGTCCTTCGTATGATACGACTGTCCTGACACTTCAATCCCCCAGATCCTTCCTGCCAGCAAAAACAAAATGCACAGCATAGATAAAATTCCACACCAGAAGCTGGCTCTCGCCATTCCTCTCCGAAGCCAGAAGTAGCCGCCAATCCTTCCCTTCACCACAGGGAAAACTCCTGTCTTTTGTACCACAGGGCGCAGCTTATAATAATCCGTTCGTTTCATACAGCCATATACATACTGCCCCTGCCGCTGCCACCGGACCTTCCACCAGAAGATTCCCTTCGTCCTGCAGATATTGATAAAACGCTCTGCCTGATCTCCCGGCAGACGTACGATCACATAGCCTCCACACCAGGTCAAAATTTTATGTATCATTCCCGCTCCTCCATCTGAGCTATCCCTTCTCTTATTTGCTGCCTCGATATCTGTTACTGATATTCTATGGAATGGATCTCTCCCACTACACACATACAATCCTCCCGGTAATAGGCAATTCCCAGCCGCTTCCCGGCGATCCGGATCTTTCCTGTCTTCGTCTGTATCCTGATCTGCTCCTCCTGATATTCTAATATACTACGGTAATTCTCAATACATACCCGGTATCTTCCAAAACTGGTCACCACAGGAGCCTTTGCCAGAATATCCTCCGAAAGATTCAACACTCCCGATATTTTTCCCGACAACACAGGATCCTGCATGGAGGGTTCCGTTTTCATCCTCTTTTCATGCTTATGCTTCACCGGTTTGACACGATACTCCCTTCTCATGGATTTCCTCCGATCAACAGTCTCCTTCCTGTCATTATATGCAAAAAACACCGGAAAGTGACTTCCGGTGTTTGATCGATGTCATTATTTACTTTTCTTTTTGTCTCCCAGCGTATCATCGATCAGATTCTCAATGACAGACTTTTTAACCCAGACATCAAAGCTCAGCATACAGATAAATGCAAATGTCGTCAGAAGCTTTTTCTCCTCCGGATCCTCTACGTCAGCAAAGGCCTCTCCGGACTTGTTCAGCTTACGGATAATGTCTCTCGCCTGGGAATTGATATTTTCCTGCTCCAGCTCCACAATCTGCCGGTAAATATCACTCAGGGATAAACCGTCCTCACTTCCAAAAAACTTCTCCGTCAATGGATTCAAAATACTCTGTATATCATTGATAGACAAAAAGTTCTTGAGATAATAAATATAGATTAGCAACAGCATATGCTCACTGGAATATTTCTTTTTGACCGGTGGCGGCAGCAAATTATTCTTCGTATAATTGTTGATCATAGTCTTGGTGAGTATCTTATCCTCCTCAAACCGCTTGGAAGAACGCAAATGCTCATCCATAAACGTCGTCACCTGATCCATATATAAATCAATCTGAGGTATTTCATCGGGAGTAATATAGTCGATATTTTGTATACTCCGTAGGAGATTCAGAATCTCATTTGTGTATTTTTTCTGCATAATGCCTCATTCCCTGTTCTTTTCACATTTTTTCGTATCTGTCATTATAACGCATTTTGGAAATTATGGCAAGAATGAATCCCTGTGCTGATACTGCTTCTAAAATTTTTTTCTACGAAAAAAGAAGACCCCCTGCATGGAGGTCCTCCTTTTCGTTTTATAATAACCGAAGATGAATTCCAACTTATTTTCCGGCCGCATCCTTTGCGAGCTGCGTATCTACCAGATCATCATAGGACAACCGGTTCTTCAATACTCCCGCATCCTGCAGAATATCCTGTAAAAGCTCAAAGCTGGCTTTTTCAAAGACCAGATTTTCCTTCCAGGTTCCCTGGTCATAATAACGCTTTACCACAGTAACCAAAGCCTTCTCGTCCGTCTCCGGGAACTGTGGTGCGATCACCTTTGCAATTTCTTCCGGAGTGTGGCTCTGCACAAAATCCATTCCCTTCTGTACCGCCTTCGTGAAAGCAAGAAGCTCCTTCTGATGATCCTTCATATAACTTTTTTTGGCAGAATAAGCCGTGTAAGGAACATCACCGCTGGCCTCCCCAAGAGATGCCACAACGACACCTTTCTTGTCAGCCTCCAAAGAAGCAGCAAATGGTTCAAATTCCACGGTATAGTCTCCCTGTCCGGAAGCATATGCCTGTGCTGTGAGACCAAAGTCAATATTTTTAACAATTTTCAGATCTTTTTTCGGATCAATGCCATTTTTCTTTAATACATATTCAAATACCATCTCCGGCATACCGCCATCCCGGCCGCCCAGTACAGTCTTCCCCTTCAGCTTGCTCCAGTCAAAGGAGTCATCCTTCGCCTTTGCCACCAGGAAATTACCGGCACGATTGGTCAACTGGGCGAAATTCACAATGTAGTCCTTTGCGCCCTCCTGATACACATAAATAGAGGACTCGGAACCCATAAATCCTATGTCTGCCTCCCCGGAAACCACTGCAGTCATTACATTATCTGCCCCCATTCCATTGGTCAGCTCCAATGCAATCCCTTCGTCCTCAAAATACCCCTTTTCAATCGCCACATACTGCGGTGCATAAAAGATAGAGTGTGCCACCTCGTTGAGACGGATCGTGGTAAGCTCTTTATCCTGCTTGCCACAGCCCGACAAAGCTCCCACCATCATCACCGCCGTCATACCAACGCAAAGCATCTTTTTCCAGATACGTTTCATATGATACCTGCCCTTTCTGTACAAAAAAGAGGACACTCCTATGGGTATCCTCTTTTGCACAAACAATTTATAGATTATGGTATGCGGCTTTTTCAAAATGGTGCGTTTTCTTTCCTCAAACCTCCCGCACCAAAAACTATAACACGCCCATACTGTTTCTGATGTGGCACGGTTTTCAATATGATTTTTGTCTTCTGAGAAGAATGCACCCGGAAAGCTGTGATCTGGAAATTGTCGCAGATCAGTAGGCTTGCCGGGAAGTCTTTGCTTTGCAATGTTTCGATGAATACGTGTCTGGACGATCGAGCCTCCAGGGCGGGCTCAGTTATTTCAGTGGGCACGCTCCCGCTACGTCGCACTACGCAGTGGTGCATAACGCTGCAAAAAACGCAGCGTAAACACCAGCGAGTGCGAAAGTGCCCTTTGAAATACCTGAATCCCCCCTGAGGCGAGTACGGGAAGACACGTTCATCGAACATCGAAACAGCAAAGCAGTCAGACTTCCCGCAAGCCGTTAGTGACAAGACAATTTCCAGACACAGCTCCGGGCATTCAGGTCCTTAAAAGACAAAAATCATATTCAATACCCCGAAACATCAGAAACAGTATGGGCACAATTCGTTTTTTGGTGCGGGAAGTCTGAGTTCTTTAATTAAAGAATGAGCCCCACCCATTCTGATTTCCATTATTTCCCTGGGAGCCGTTCTGACTTCCGTTTCCACTCTGGCTGTCATTACTTTGGCTATCATTACTCTGGTCATCTGTGGAATCAGATTTCTTGCCAAGCTTTACTTTCATGGTAACCTCTTTATAATCACCGTTATCTGCTCTCTTTACAACGACCTCCACGGTATCTCCGGCTTTGCAGCGTCCCAGACGATCCTTCAGTCCATCCATGGTTGTTGTCTCATTTCCGTTAAATTTGACAATGATATCGCCTGTCTTGATACCGGCTTTTCCGGCAGGAGAATCCTTTGTGACTTTACCCACATAAATTCCTTCCGGCATATTGTAATACTGGGAAATCTCACTGGAAACATCGGTTCCTTTGATGCCCAGATATGCCTGTTTATCCTCAGATACCTGCTGTGCATCAATAATATCATTGATGATCGGAACTGCTGTGGAGATTGGGATGGCAAAACCCATACCCTCTACAGAAGTGTCAGAATATTTTGCAGAATTGATGCCGATAACCTTGCCCTCATCATCCACAAGAGCACCACCACTGTTACCAGGGTTGATCGCAGCATCTGTCTGAAGCAGCTTCATATTGACATCCTCAGAGGCAACCTCTCTGTCAACCGCACTGATATATCCAACGGTAACAGAAGTACCATAACCCAGTGCATTACCGATGGCGATAGACTGCTCTCCAATCTTTACCTTGGTAGAATCTCCAAGGGTTGCGACCTTGATATTATTTTTGGTGTCACTGGACAGATCCTTCATCGGTATCTCAACCACTGCCAGGTCGGAGTCTGTGTCGGTTCCCTTGACGCTTGCGGTATAAGTACTGTCGTCATTAAATTTTACGGATACGCTGGTTGCATTCTGTACAACGTGATTGTTCGTTGCAATATAAAGATTACTGTCATCCTGCGCTACGATAATACCGGAGCCGCTGCCGGATGATTCCTGAGAATAGTTTCTGCCAAATACATCCTGTGTATTTTCCTGAACTGTTACATCAATGGCTACAATAGACGGAAGCACATTAGCTGCTACTGTGGATACACCTTCGGAGCTTCCATCACTGCTTCCTGTTGAAGTCGTTGTTGTTTTTAATTTGCTTGCCGGCGTAGCGGTGCTTTCTACCGCTGCACTTCCTATGAAATGATTGGCGGTATAGTTAACCCCCTCAAATGTCACGCCTCCTACCAGTCCAAACACTGCAGCATACGCTGCCACCTTTGCTAAATCCTGTTTTGTCATCACAATCTCTCCCTTCCGTTCCTTACTCTTCTCTAATGCGGCTAAACTCCTGATATGAGCTCTTTAGAACTCATTATATCGCCGTTTGTTTTATCTTATGATGTCATTCTAGCAACGAATTATGTTCCCTTTGTGATGTGATTATGAAGAAAACGTGTTTTAATTGTGTTTGTTCTGTGAAGTGATGATCCTGTGTGGAGAAATGTCATGTTCTTCCGCCTCAATCTGATCCACGATCTGAAAGTCATATGCGACCGCATATAAATGTAAAGACGAACCCTCAAAACGGGCAAGATAACGGTCATAATATCCGCCACCGTATCCCACACGATGTCCTTCTCTGTCAAAGGCAAGTCCCGGCAATAGCATCATTCCTTCCGTTGCTTCTACTTTCGGGCAATACTCTGCCGGCTCCAAAATTCCCTGATAACCGGGCTGCAGATCAGTCATATCGTGGATCTCGTAAAAATCCATTTCCCTGCCGGCAACCCTTGGAACTGCCACATGAATCCGGCGTCCCTGTTTCTGCTCAGCTAAAAGCCCCCGGATGAGCTCTCTTGTATCCACCTCTGTTCCATAGGACACAAACGGATAAAACCAGGATACCTCCCTCCATACGGGATCTGCCAGAAGCTGCTCACGAATCTCCTGATTCTGACGGCTGCGCTCCTGATCGCTCATCTCCCGGCGGAGCTTTTTCATAATCTCTCTGGCTTCCTCCTTCGTCATTCCGCATCCTCCAGACGGATCGGTTTCTTTTTGCCAATAGTCTCTCCCAGATCTGTAATACTGCCATCCTTTTCGATGACAGAAATATTATTTAACTGTGACCGTACATTTGCGCGGATATCCGCCAGAAATTTCTGGCGCAGCTTTTTCTGTTCTGCCTTTTCAGCAGCGGTAAGCCCCTCTGCCTTTGCTTTATGTGCCAGTTCATTAATTCTCTGAATTCCCTTTTCGTCCATGATAATCTCCATTTCTTATTTATTTTCACTTGATCAGGCTCTCTGCCACACGGATTCCGTCCATCGCGGCAGAGGTGATCCCGCCGGCATATCCGGCACCCTCTCCACATGGATAAATCCCCCGGATATTCGCCTGCAAAGACTCATCTCTGCATATCCGCACCGGAGAAGATGTTCTGCTTTCGATTCCTGCCAGAACCGCATCTTCACGGGCAAATCCATGAATCCGTCGGTCAAAAGCTCCAAAGCCTTCCTCAATGGCATCTCCCACAAAGCCCGGAATGACCTCCCGGACATTTGCCAGCGCATATTGTCCCTTAATAGACGGAATCACCTGTCCCAGTCCGGTGCTTTTCCTTCCGGCACAAAAGTCACCAAAAAGCTGTACCGGGATCTTTCCCTGACCGGCTTTGTACGCCGCCTCTTCCCATTTTCTCTGAAAGGCAATCCCTGCCAGCGGATCACGTCCTCCAAAATCAGAAGGATCCACCGTGACTACAATGGCACTGTTGGCATTGCGCCCGTCTCTGGCATGGTTACTCATTCCGTTTACCGCCAGACGTCCCTTTTCCGAAGAGGCATTGACGATATATCCACCGGGACACATACAGAACGAATACACGCCTCGTTTTTCTCCGGTATTGTAGGTCAGCTTGTAATCTGCAGTGGGTAGTTTTTCGTACAGATCTCCATACTGGTTCCGACCGATCATCTCCTGTGGATGTTCCACCCGTACTCCTACCGCAAATGGCTTCGCCTCCATAAGGATTCCGCTGTTATATAACGTCTTTACCGTGTCTCTGGCACTATGCCCCGTTGCCAGGATCAGAGCGTCACATTCCAGATGCTCCTCTCTGCCATTCCGAAGATATACGATTTCCTCAAGCGTATCCTCCTGCCATACTGCCCGAAGGAACTGTGTCTCAAAAAGGACCTCTCCTCCCAGCTCCCGAATATGTTCCCGGATATTTCGTACGACCTGTCCCAACAGATCTGTACCAATATGTGGTTTTTGCAGATAAAGGATTTCCTCCGGGGCACCAAACCGCACAAAGGTTTCCATTACCCTTCTGCCCCGCCCTGTGGGATCCTTGACCAGTGTATTCAGCTTTCCATCCGAGAAGGTTCCTGCTCCCCCTTCCCCAAACTGTACATTACAGTTTTCATCCAACTCGCCGGTGTCCCAAAACCGGGACACCTTTTTCCGGCGTTTTTCTACCTCGCAGCCCCTCTCCAGTACAAGAGGTGCGACCCCATGCTCTGCTAACTCCAATGCCGCAAATAATCCGGCCGGTCCCATTCCCACAATGACCGGTCGTTTTCTCTGTCCGATATCTGATACAGATGCTGCATTCACAGCTTCTTTCTCTGACTCCTTTGCAGCCCCGTTTCCGAATCCCTTCCATATTACCGCATCGTTTTTCCCATAACGGCGAAGTACCTTTTCTTCATGAGGTATCTGAAAAGCCACCTGATAGATATACTGCATCTGATGCTTCTTTCTGGCGTCCATCGATCTCCGGAGAATCTGAAATTCTTTGATTTCTTCCTCCCTGATATGTAACTGCTTTGCTGCTGCCCGCCGGACAAGCTGCTTTTCTTCCTCTCCAATGATTCCTTTTTTGACAAGCTCTGCCGGAGCCTTCTGACAAATTTTATCCAAAGAAACCTTGATCTGTGAAATCTTGATCATGATCTTCCTGCATTCCTTTCCTGATTCGCAACTGCCATTCCTGCGAGATAACCGCTGGTCCATGCCCACTGGAGATTATATCCCCCGCAGATTCCATCCACATCCAGAAGCTCTCCCGTTATATAAAGCCCCGGATATCTGCACACCTCCATGGTATGCGGATCAAGCTGACTTGTAAGAACTCCTCCTGCCGTCACCTGTGCAAAATCAAATCCGTTGACCCGCTCAATGCCAACCTTCCAGTGTTTGAAACGGTCTGCAATCCGGCGGATATCCCGGTCACTCCATTCTCCCGCCTTATCCTTCGGCTTTAAGCCAAGGCTTTTAAGAAGAACTCTTCCCAGAATCTGATGCACCATGCCTTCCAGTGCCTGCTCTGCTGTATATGACGCAAAATCCTTTCTCCTGCGTGAAAGCTCCTCCCAAAGCTCCTCCTCCGGATAATCCGGCAGGATATCAAGCAATAGATATGGCCTGTCCCCCTGCTCCAATGCTCTGGCGGCATAGCGGCTCACCTGAAAGCATGGAATCCCGGACAGACCGTAGGATACAAGCTGAAGCTCTCCCCGGTCCTTTGCAAGAAGCTCTCCAGCCTTACTGTAGAGCTCCACACAGCCCCGTACCCGTATTTTAGCCCATTCCTTTGTAAAATCTCCCTTCAGTACACAGGAGGTCAGGGCCGGAACCGGAGAAACAATCTGCAGCCCAAGCTTCTCTGCAATTTTATAGCCATCCCCTTTGGAGCCGTGAACCGGTGCTGCTTTTCCTCCCACTGCAAGGATCACATTCCGGGTCTCATACGAAGCCTTGTCCGTCTGAACCTGATAATATACTGTACCATCTTTGGCTGTCCTGTCTGTAATACGCTGTACTCTCTCCTCCGTATGAAGGGCCACCCCAAGCATCTCCATCCGCCGTACCAGTGCATCCACCACAGAGGCAGCCTGACCGGATACCGGATAATAATAACCGTCTCTTGCCTGTGGAAGGATTCCCATCCCACGGAATGTATCCAATGTCTCCCGATATGAAAAATGCGCCAATGCTTTCCGGATAAATCCCGGTTCTTCTCCCCGATAACATTCCGGCGATTGATGCTCATTGGTATAATTGCATTTTCCGTTTCCTGTCGCATATATCTTTTTGCCGGGCTGCGATAGCTGCTCCAAAACAAGAACCTTACAGCCCTCTCCTGCAGCCGTCACCGCCGCCATCATTCCCGATGCACCGGCACCGATCACGATCACTTCTTCCTGCATGTTTTTCTCCATTTCTTTTCTATCTGTCAACTGGAATAATTTTCCAATATGCCGTACAATTCTTCCTCATCCTTTACTTCAATGCCCTTTTTCAGCTGCTGCTTTTCTTTTCTGGAAAGTGAGGAAACCGCAATGCCCGTATGCTCATATACGGTTTTCATATCTCCATAATAGGCGATCACCTCTGTACCATCTGAGATCAGATAATAACGAAATTTTACCTTTGACTGATCATAATTCTTACATATGGTCAACCGCTCCGGCGAAAAGGAGATCAGACTGACACTCTGCAGACCATCCAAAAACTCCTTTGCTGACATGTTCTTTTTGTACTTGCTGCAATATTCCTGCGCCTGTTCCCTGTCACAACCCACCAGCTCCTCCGGCAATGTCTGATACTCCGTGACCGTCTCATCCGTCAATGCATTGTGACTCTGCACCTGATACACTGTACTATCCGATAATGTTTTGGAAACATTTTCTGTCTGTACCGATTCCCGGACACTTTTTTCCATCTGCTCCATGCGGTCTGCCATCCGGTTATCCACATATACCTGCACCTGCTCTCCCACACGGCTCTCATAGTCCTCCTGCATCTTTTCAAACTGATTCATGGCGGACTGATAACAGTAAAAATTGGCAAGGGCAAATAATGCAAGAAACACACAGCATACGGTAATATAGCGAAATACTTTTCCTTTCATACATAACCATTCCTTTCTGAATTTGTTATGTATTATTTCCGTATTCTGCCATGAATATTCTGTTGTTATTATATTCCCTCATCTACCAACAGATCAGTTCCATCTGCCGCTGTAGTGGCAAGCTCATCACAGCGTTCATTCTGTGGATGTCCATTATGTCCTTTGACCCACTGAAAAGATACCTGATGCTTCTCCATTGCAGCCAGCAGACGTTTCCATAGATCTACATTTTTGACCGGCTCATTTTTTCCGCGTTTCCAGCCTTTTTTGATCCAGCCATCCAGCCAGTGCTCATTAAACGCCTTCACCACATACTGACTGTCCGAATATACCGTGATCTCACATGGTCTGTTTAATGCTTCCATCCCTGCGATCACTGCCATCATCTCCATTCGGTTATTGGTGGTCTTCTGATAGCCGGCCGAAAGCTCCTTGATATGCTCCTGCCCTTTGGAATCCACAAAAGACAAAATCGTTCCATAGCCTCCCGGTCCATCCGGATTTCCTCTGGCTGCTCCGTCTGTGTACATTGTAATTTTCGTCATTTTAATCTGTCTTCCTTTCCTGTTACGGGATCACATTTTCCAGCTTCCGGTCTCCACAAAATTTTCCACACGTTCCTGCGCCCGCTGTACAATATGCTGGTCATACCCGATCATGTGCAAAAGCTTAATGGCATTCCTCGTCATAGCTTTGCCCTCCCGGAGACGGTAATCAAAGATCACATCATCCTCCTCTACCTGCTCCTCAAAATGATAATTATCATACTGCTCCTTCAAAAGCTCCGTAAGCTCAATATCATGAGTCGCCGCAAAGCAGAGTGCATTTTTCTGAGCCAATAAGCTTAAGATCTCCGTGGATGCCGCAATACGCTCCACTGTATTGGTGCCACGGAGTACCTCATCAATAAAACAAAGTACCGGCTCTCCCTCCTCCTTTGCCCGATCTACGATCCGCTTGAGGGATTTGATCTCTACCATATAATAACTCTCACTGCTCAGAATGTCATCCCGAAGTGCCATAGAAGAATAAACCCGGAAATAAACAGCTTCATAACGGTCTGCCAGCACAGTATGCACCGTCTGCGCCAAAATCGCATTGATCGCCACGGTTTTAATGAAGGTTGACTTTCCGGATGCATTAGAGCCTGTCAGCAAAACATTCCGGTGTGCATGGATCGTATTTTTGACCGGAGACTGCAAAAGAGGATGATAAATTTCATCTGCCTCCAGATAAAAAGCTCTTCCTTCCGCCTGTTCCATTTTAGGGACACACCATTCCTGCATCATATCACGGTAAGAAGCAGTAGCAATCATACTGTCCAAAAATCCAACCGTCTCATAAATATCCATCAGATCCTTCTGCAGGCGCAGCACTTCTCGTGCCATCGACTGGAATTTGATAATATCAATATGTGTCAAAAGACGGACATAATCCATCAAGATATCGGTAATATTCCCTTCCATCCGGCCGCCGCCAACCACAAGCCAGCTTCCCCGGCAAAATTTTCGGAACTTGCCCTGTTTTTCCTTCATCCGGTCGAAATATGTCTGCAATTCCTTAATTTTCATAGCGGATACCGTCTCAGAAAAACGGATCATCCGCACAACAAATGCAAATAACCGGTAAAACTGCTCCATCTGTGCTTTTCTTTTATAATATGTCACCATATTGACTGCTGCGATCACCGCTGTAGGCATGATCATCATATCCGGCACAAAAAAGCATGATATAACGCCCCCTATAAATGCCACAAACTGAATAATGGAAAAAATTCCCGTTTCTCTTTTTAACAAATTGATCTTGTCCAGATAACCATAAACAGAAAAATTGCCCGACTTTCCAATCGTGGCAAACTCTCCCTGAAGCATATAACGTGCTTCCTCCTCTGTCCGGAAAAAGGAGATCAGCCGTTCCCTTTCCTCCAGCTCCTTCGGATCTGTCACAGGGCAGCGCAACAGATAATATAAGTATTCCTGCCCCATTGCTGACTTCGTATGATTCATCTGCTGATATACCCGGTTCATATCCAGATCATTCCAGGTAATATCATCCACAAATATGGACGGTTCATGGTCTCGATAATACTCCGCAACTGCCTGAAGCTTTTCTGTACTGTATTCATCCTCAATAGGACTTCCCCATTCCCGCAGAAGTCTCTTGCGCATCCGTTTTTTATAATTTTTCCGGTCTACATATAGTTTTACTCCGACCAGCAACATGATCACAACGACACATAACACAATCTTCATTCCAACACCCCTTCCTGTATCTACAAGTCTTTCGCTATAAATATAATGTCAGAACACAAATATATTTTCGCCTTCGTGCACAGTTTAACAGAAAAAGACTGTTCTGACAAATTTTCTTTTGCAGAACAGTCTTATCACTTACAATAAATTATCCGATCACACGGCCAATCTTCACCGGTGTCCGGTAATATGCCGATGAAATCTTTATGCCGGTACGAGGGTTGCTTGCATGGATGATCTGGCCATTGCCAATATACATAGCTACATGGCTTACTCCGCCACTACCGTAGAAAAACAGGTCTCCCGGACGAACATCACCGGAACTGACTGTCTTTGTGGCTCCAGCCTGTGCAGCAGAAGTTCTCGGCAAAGAATATCCGAAATGCTCATAAATTCTCATGACAAATCCGGAGCAGTCGGTACCATTGGTCAGGCTTGTACCTCCCCAGACATATGGGTTACCAAGAAACTGCATTGCATAGCTTACCATATTGGTCAGATTGGAAGAGTCGGATGAATCTGAGGATGTCTTAGAGGCAAGTCCCGATTCATTAATAGATACCGCCCTGTCAAGATTAAAGGTAACCTTTACAAAATCTTTGCTGACAAAAGCCTTCTCATTATCAATGCTGATACACATCCAGTTTTCCAGATTATTGTACATTTCCTTTGTGTCAATATTTCTCAGATCAGATTTCTTACAATGTTTGGAAACATATTTCTTTAACCAGGTCTTTGTCAGGTCTCTCTTGTAAATATCATACTCATCCTCTTCGGAAATCTGATCATAAATCCCTGCATCCGTAGATGGAAGATAACGCACATTCAATGTCTCTGTATTTACAGAGATACGAAGATTGGCAATCTTCTTTGCAAGCTCCTCTGCCTGCTGGTCTTTTACCAGATAGCTTGCTTTCACATATCCCTTTACCTTACCGGATACGATTTTTGCCCAGCCTTTATTCACCTTATAAATATTGCAGCCGGAATTTTTGGTCATCTTTCCTACGATCCTGGAACTCTCGCCCGGCTTATTTCTGACGTTCAGATAAGAATCTACCTTTGCCACACCAAGCCTGTCATATTTCAGATTCAGCTTTAAATGGCTGATCTCCTTTTTTTCTTTTTTGTCAGAAGACTTCTCTGTGCTCTCAAGAGTTGTGATATCCGCTGCGCCTTTGGAGGTAAGCTGCTCTGCTGTTACTTCTGTCTCCTGCTGTGCCGTTTCTTCCTTTTCCTGCTCTGCAAGAACCGCATCACTGTACTTGTCCAGACTAAGATTAATACCGGCCATAGGCTTCTCTGTTGCCACAGTGCCTGCATGGATCCTGGCCGTTCCTGCTATCATCACGATGGCTGCCACTGCTGCCGCAATCCATTTTATATTCTTTCGATACATACGAATCCTCATTTCTATTAAAGAATATTACATATTCAAGTCAAATGTTACATATATATTACAAAAGAATTATAACAGTATGGCAAAAGCTTGTCAAATCATAAATGGATTTATATTTTCATCTTTGTATTTTCATTCCTTGGTTTTATCCCTGCATCGTACCGGAAAAAGTGACTGTTTTCCCCTCTGCTTTCGCCGTGATATTACCTTTGTGGGCATCTACGATCTTCTTTGCAATAGACAACCCAATCCCGTGTCCACCTGTCTTGGAAGAACGGGAGCTGTCATTCCTGTAAAACCGGTCAAACAGATGCTTCGTATCCACATCATCCTGATCTGTTGTGTTGGTCACGGAAAAGCTGACACCCTTATGGATCTTTGATAGCTTCCAGGTAATATTTCCCTCCTCACTGACATATTTGGCCGCATTGTCCATTAATATCGTCATAAGCTGTTCCATCTGCTCTCTGTTGGCACGTATCTGCAGATTGTCCTCCAGTTCCATCACAAGCTTCACATTTTTTCGTTCCAGCACCTCATTAAAAGGCTCTACCGCCTTTTCTACCAATTCCTTCATATCCACATCCTGCCGGTCATTTTTCTCCTGGACCTCATCCAGCTTTGCCAATACCAGAAGCTGGTTGATCAGCTTTCCCATCCTCTTGGTCTGGTCCACGATATTCTGAAGCCACTCATTCTGCTCCCCCTTATATTGTAACACCTCTGCATTGGCAGAAATAATGGCAAGGGGAGTTTTCAGTTCATGGCTGGCATCCGTGATAAACTGCTTCTGCCTTTGGGAGTTCACCTCGAAGGGACGTACCACCCGCTTTGATGCTATGATAAATATGATCGTGATCAGCATCGTTAAAAGAAGTGACACTCCTACTGTGAGAGTCACCACCAGCTGGTAAAATTCCTGACTTTCCTTGAAATCCAAAAAGATAATGTCCGTGACCTCTCCATCCGAATATTCCTTTCGGAAACGATAATTTCCCACATTTCCCACATCTTTTTTCACAAAAAGCACAAACTTGGCCATGCGGGCTGCCTTCTTCTCATCCACTGCTGCAATATGATCCATATCCACGGACAAAATCTGCTTGTCCGAGTTTACGGCCACACAGAAATACCTGGTCCGAAATGCCGACTCCTCGTTAAACTCAATATAATTTCCGCCAAAAAGCTGCTGTTTGACAGATTTTTCATCATAGTCCTTCATCAGCGGAACTGTTCCGTCATTTTCACTGATGATCTGTGTCATCTGGTCCGCCTGATCATTATTGTATGTGCGCAGACAGAATATCAGCACCAAATTCATAATGGCAAATACCACTACGACAGAGAAAAAAACAATCCCTACAAGACGCCATCGTAATTTTCTCAAGCCTATCCCTCCTTTTTCTCAGCAGAAATCTTTCCATCCTCCATCATAAGCTGCAGATTTCCATGAATCTGTACCAGTTTATTATTGAGATATGCCATATAAAGAGAGATTTCCTCTGCACTGACCTCCCCCTGAAAAACCTGACCGGCAATCTCCTCCACCGAATAACTGATATCCTCCTTTTCCAGAAAAAGTGCCAGAAACTTGGCTTCCTTTACACTCAGGATCAGGCTGCCGGATTTGGCAGAAAGTTCATTACTCTCCAGGTCCAGTGTCACATTGGCAAGATTTAAAACCGTCTGCTGATACTCCCGGTTTCTCCGGATCATGGCCTTAACCCTTGCTACCAATTCTCCCATGGCAAAGGGCTTTGCCAGATAATCATCAGCCCCCATATTCAGACCCTCGATCCGGTCCTCCGTTTCCGCCTTTGCCGTCAGCAGCAGAACCGGTGTATAATCGGAACGCTTTCTCATATTCTGTGCCACCTGTGTTCCTTCCATTCCCGGCATCATAATATCCAGCACAACCATATCAAAATGCTCCTTCTGCAGGATTTCATCGGCCGCCAGACCATCCATCACTGCCGTCACCTCAAAGCCCTCCATCTTCAGCACCTCTGAAACTGCCATCGAGAGTCCCATCTCATCCTCTGCATATAATATTTTCATGATTTTCCACCCTTTCCCGGCTCCCGGATCATATCCCTCAGCGTCTGCATGGACAGATCTGTGGATGCCATCTCTCCGGCGCACCGCTTTAACTCTTTTTCAATCAATGCCGCATTGTTGATATTCTTCTTATATCTCATCTCATGCTCCAGGCTTGCCCAGCAATCCATGGCAATGGTCCGAAGCTGTATCTCCACACGGATCGTCCCCTTTGCTGCCGGCGGAAATGGACATTCTATGATCACATGGTAGCTGCGGTACCCATTGGGTTTCGGACTGGCAATATAGTCCTTTTCCTTTACCACAAAATATCTGCCGTCCGCTTTCATGGACTTTACCAGTTCATACACATCTCCAACAAAATGGGTCACCAGACGGAATCCTATAATATCCGATATAGCCCCCACTGCCGTCTCTGCATCCTGTGGCAGATCCTTTCTTGCTAACTTTTCCCGCATTCCATCTGCAGATTTAATCCTGCTGCGGATATGCTCCACCGGTCTCTCTCCCTGTCTGTCGGAAAGACCGTCTACCAGTTCCGAAAGCCACCCAAGCACTTCCTGCTCCAGTTCCTTCAATGGTTCATAATATGCTCCATAATATGTACTCTGTATCTCTTCCATAATAATCCAACATTCCTTCCTCAACTCGCAAACCCGGAGCCGCCGGCACAATATCTGCCAAGCAATTCCCGTTGGCTTTCCTCTACATTGCGAGCATTTTCCTATGCCCTAATAAAATACGGTACAAGCTGCACCTTTCTGAGCAACATTGTACCGTATATATATGAAAATTCAATGAACTTATTATATTCTGGAAAAGATCTCTGTCTCTGATTTGAGCTCTCCTGAAATCTGATAATTGATATCCATTTTACCGGAAATATTTTCCATATCAAGCACTAGATTCTGCGTGCTGTCTGCCACACCGGACACGCCTTGGACACCTTCATCAATCGCCGTTGTAATGACCTGGATGGAATTGGCGATTTCATCCACAACATTTTTTAAGTGATCTGTCTTTTGCGCAAAATCCTTCATGATATTCTCAATATAACCCGCCTTGTCACGATAGACTTCTCCTGTGCTGACAAAATCAGCAAAATCCGGCAGGATCGACTCCTGTATATACTCCACAAGTCCGTTGGCACTTTCCGACAGATTATGAACTGCCTCTGTGACAATGCCGTTGATCTGCTGAATATTGTTGGCAGCCTCTCTGCTGTCCGCCGCAAGCTTGCTGATCTCATCCGCCACAACCGCAAATCCCTTTCCTGCCTCACCTGCTCTTGCCGCTTCGATGGAGGCATTTAAAGCTAGAAGATTTGTCTGGGCTGATATACTTAAAATATCATCCGTAAGACTATTTACCTGATCCACACTTTTACTTTCCTCTATCGCCTGATTCAGCTTCGCTAATATAATCTCCATTTTCTCCTTTGTGGAAATCATGTTCTGGCGCGCCTTTGCTTCCATGGCACTTGCATGCTCCTCCATCTCCAGAGAATATGTGTTGATATCCTTGGAACGATCTGCAATCTGGCTCACTTCTCCGCGAACCGACTCTGCATTCTGGTTGATCGCAGCGGCGTTATCTGCTACCTGCTGCATTGTAGCCGTAAGCTCCTCTGTCAATGCAGATAATCCGGTCACACTGTCATTGGATGTCCTGATACTTCCCATAACATTTCCCACAACCTCATCCATTTTCAGTGTATTCTCTGTAAGAAGCTTAAATATATCCTGTAATTTTGACAAAAATACGTTAATTCCTTCACACAGGCTGGCAATCTCATCATCAGATACAACTGTAATCCTTTTGGTCAGATCTCCTTTCCTCTGTTCCAGATCCGTCACCATCTGCGCCATATCCTTCTCTGCGCGGGTAATCGGTTTCAGAATACGTTTCAGCACAGAATATAATGCCCCAAGCATTGCGAGGATTCCCACCAGAATCGCAATTCCATTCAGAATCACTGCACTGCGATACACCCGTTTTAAACCGGTTCTTTCCGCTGCCACTTTCTTTTCTGTGTTTCCCATCAGAGTCGTCATTGCATTCTGCATTTTCTCCCCGTAAGATGCTACGTCTCCGTTTGCCAGAGCATACGCATCTGCGGATTTGTTGTTGGCACTGTATGCCATCAGATTTGCCAGTGAGGACTTAAATTTATCATATGTGGTTTTCAATTCCTCATATGTACTTTCATCACTGTCGCTTACATACTTCTGATATTGCGACATGCTTTTGTCCATATTTTTTTCCAGTGCTTTTAATTCATCTACCATACTTAATTTCACATTATAATCCGTGGCTATAATATGAGACAATGCTGCATTGTGGATACTCTGTGCTTCCTGCTGCATCGTCCCCAGCACCTTCACACTATCCATTCCATGATCTGCAATACTTGCCGCACTTCCATTGACATTCTGGATATTCACCACCGCCATAATATTAGACAAAATAGAGACAATCCCCAAAATCAGTACTGGCATCATAATAAAAAACTTAATACTCGATCTTCTCTTTTTTGTATTCACGCTGATTTCTCCTTTCTGTATCACATCAGACGGTCGGCGCCGTCACCTTTTTCACCATATCATCCAATTCTTTCTGTAATTCCTTCGGGCTCAACGTCCCATTTGCCACTGACGAGCCAAATGATGAGATGGGATCCCAGAAATTTCCTCCCACACGCTGCAGGCACCCATACTCAGACTGTGCGATCACTGCCTGGATAGCCGGCGATTTTTCAATGTCACCGGACTGGGATGCCTTAATATTGGAAGGTCCCTGCCCCCTTTCTGCAAAACGCCTTGTCTGATTATCCTGATTGGTAATCCATTCTGCCAGCTTCATTGCCCATTTAACATTGGAAGAATACGCATTTACTCCAACCATTTTATAACCCGTAAAGGAAGCCATCTGCACCTGCTTTCCGGCGCAGGTATATGTCGGAAGCTTTACTGCCCCATAATTCTTTCCCCATGCCTTGTCAATCGCATTGGCATTCCATACACCGCTGACTCCGGCGATCACGCTGCCATTTTGTACACCTTTGAGAAACTTATCGTCTGTCGTATTTAAAAATGCACTGCTTCCGGCAATCCGCTCCATTGCCTGTGCCACATCAATCCCCTTGATCTTTCCTTTTTTGCTGTTCCAGTTGCAGTAGTTGGTGACACCATCCTCATTTACTCCTGCCTTCAATCCGGTATTTCCAAAAAAGGAATACAAATACCATGCAGACGTCCAGTCCATTGTCACTTTTTTATGTACCTTTTCGGCCTTTGCCAGAATTGTATCCAGCTTCTTTACGTCATTCCCGGAGAAATACTTTTTATTATAATATAAGAAATATCCGTTATCTGCTGTCATAGGATAGGCAAAAAGGCGATCATTAACAGATGCAGCCTCCACCGCCCCCTTGATATTGTCCTGTTTCACCTGGTCCGCATCCCTGATCTCCTGCAAAACTCCACTCGCCGCCAATGCCTGCAGCTGATCATCAGGGAAAGCAAACACGTCGGCTCCTTTTTCCACATCTCCCAGTAATGTTTCCTTACATGTGGTTTCACTCTCTACTGCCAGTTTAATATCAAAGGATGCTTCTGAGGCATGCTCCTTTTTTGAAATCATCCACCATAGATTGGAGCATCTTCTGATCCTCAGCCCCTCCCCACAGGGTAAGCTTCACGGTCTGCTCCTTATCTGCCGCTTCCTTTTTTACTTTCTTTTTCTGAGACCCGGTTGTGTTACTGCAGCCGGTCAATGTCAACGACGCACACAATAGCATTATTATGATTCCTCTTGTCTTTTGTCTCATTTGCAAATCACTCCTCTACTAAATGATTTATTTCATCGTACGATTATAACATAAGATATTTTATCCGTAAAATTAAATTTTTGTAAACTTATTATGTCCTATTGTGAATAAATTTCGCAATTAAAATCCCCCGGTTTCTTACTATTTTTACGTTTCAATTAGATACTCTTTTTAAATAATAATGCACACCAGGCCGCCATTGCTGTCGTTGATCACCTTCTGGATGGTTTCCTGCAGCTTTAACTGGCTTTCCTGCGTCAGCTTATTGACCTTGCCACTCATTCCCTCATCCACCAGCTGCCGTACCGTCTTGCCAAAAATATTGGTGTCCCAGATTCCATCCTTATCCGGTCCCCCCTGTTCGGCAATATAATCTAACAGATCCTTTGCCTGCTCCTCCGTGCCAACGATCGGTGCGATCTCTGTCTCGATATTTGCACGGATCATATGTATGGATGGACTCACCGCCTTCAGCTTCACACCATATTTATTGCCATGATGAATGAGCTGCGGCTCCTCAATGGTTATCTCATCCGTTGTCGGTGTGATCACACCATATCCCTTCTGATGTACCTCCTGCCATGCCTGCCCGATCTTGCCAATCTCTTCCTTCTGGGCAGCATATTCCTTCAACAGGCGGATCAACTGATATTCTCCCGGTATCTCCGTTCCCACCAGTTCACTGAGGATCTGATAATATTTCGTATCATCAAACAGGGTGTCGATCAATACCTTTCCATTTTCCATACCGATCTTGCGAATATGAAACTCCTTGATCATATCACTGTCTACCTGAAAATGCTCTCTGGTCACATCACTGATCTTTGCAATCCCTGCCAGGATCTGACGCACCTTTTCAAATAATTCTGCCTTAAGCCAGTGACTGTTGGGCAGCATTTCCACCCATTTCGGCAGATTAAATTCAATCTGGCTTACCGGAAACGCCCGAAGGATCCGTTCCATAATTTCCAGAATATCCTCCTTGCGAAGCTGGCTGGCATTCACCGCCATTACCTCCACATCATATTTATCCCTGATCTCCTGAACCACATTTATGGTTTCCTCACTGTAGGGATGTATGGAATTGACAAGCACCACAAAGGCTTTTCCAATCTCTTTTAGCTCCCGGATCGTCCGCTCCTCTGCCTCCAGATAAACGCCACGCTCCAGTTCCCCGAAGCTTCCGTCCGTGGTCACAACAACCCCCACCGTGGAGTGATCGTGGATTACTTTCTGTGTTCCAAACTCTGCAGCCTGTGTAAATGGCATCGGTTCCTTGGACCATGGTGTCATGACCATGCGCTCCTCGCCGTCCTCCGTGAGACCATTAGCCCCATCTACAATATAGCCCACACAATCGATCAGCCGCATTCTGACCTCATTATCTCCCATAAGGCGGACCCCTACGGCTTCCTTCGGAATAAACTTTGGCTCTGTAGTCATAATGGTTTTACCATCGGCTGACTGTGGCAGCTCATCCACTGCTCTCTGACGGTCATGCTCATTGGTAATGGCAGGGAGCACCAAAAGCTCCATAAACCGCTTGATAAATGTTGATTTTCCTGTACGGACCGGTCCGCATACTCCTAAGTAAATCTCGCCATTGGTTCTGCTGGCGATGTCTGTATATACCTGAAATTCCTCCATGGCTACCTCCCGGAATACATTGGCAATGCGCTGGTACATGCCGACCGGGCATTGCATGGTTTGCTGTTTGTCTATCTATATGCATTCCGGAATATTATTATGCCTTTCTGTCAGTCCATAAATGATTTAAAATTTTCAGAGTAATGAAGTTTTTCATCCTTGGTGATAAAAATAGCCTCCACGCCATCCATGGAATTGATCAGCTTCATTCCCTCTGAAAGTCCCAGTGCAAATGCCGTGGTAGAAAGTCCGTCTCCGTCCACCGACTTATCCGATATAATGGACACGCCCAGAAGATCATTTTCATAGGAATATCCCGTTTGCGGATTTAAGATATGATGATACAGGGTGCCATCCTCCGCCTTAATATATCTCTCATAAATTCCGGAGGATACTACGGATTTATCACGGATATTTACCACGCTCACTGTCTCACTCCGATCAGCAAAGGGTTGTTGTATCCCAATCCGGAACCCATCGGATTCACTTTTTCCTCCCAGACATAGAATATTTCCTCCCAGATCGATCACCGCTGATGTGACCCCATTTTGGGACAGATAGTCCCTGAGCCTGTCTGCAATATACCCTTTGGCAATTCCTCCCAGATCCAGCTCCATTCCGGATCTCTCCAATGTCAGCAAATTCTTTTTCAGTTTTACCTTTTTGTAATCCACATAGGAAAGTGCTTTCTCTATCTCTGCAGCATCCGGAACCGTTCCCTTCCCGGATGAAAAGTCCCACAAACTGCTGACCGGATCAATGGTAATATCAAAGCTCCCTTTGGAAAGACGGCTGTAATACAGACCTTTTTGAAGAATATCCTTCATATCCTTTGATATCTTTATCTCCAGACTGCCATCCTTCCCCCCGCTCTGCGCCGCCTCACGGCTGACCTGATTGATCTGATAAAGCTCGCTGTCTTTGCGGGTGGTACTAAACAGCTTCTCATACTTCGTACAAAGAGAAATACATTGATCCAGTATCTCCTGACTGCCTCCCTTGTATATGGTGATCGTATAGGTTGTATCAAACGCAAAACCGGATATTGATAAGGGATCCTTATTTTTCTCTGTATTTGAAAAGGGTGATACGCAGCCCGTTATGCTGCATATCACCAACGTTACGATCATACCGATTGTAGGGAGCTTCTTTCCTGTTCCTGCTTTCTTTTTCATATTAATCTCCCAGTTTTTCAAACATCTGCTTTGCACAATGCTCCACCTTCCAGGCCCATTCATAGGAAGCAGAATAATGTCTGTTAATGTCCGACAGGCCATTTCCCATATGATAAATTCCTTCCTGCGCCAGATAACTCTTCGCCAGCCAGCGGGCAGTTCTCATAATATTCGCCTGATCACTGGACGCATTGATTCCCTCTGCATCATCGGCACTGACGCCAAAACCGGTCAGATTATGATCCTCCCTGGCTCTTCTGGAGGTGCCCCATGCACTCTCTAACGCTGCAATAGACGCAAGCCCTACCGCATTGACACCATATTTATGTTCTGCTTTCACAAATACCGGAGCTAATGTCACCATTTCGCTTCCCTTGAGCATTTTTCTCATCTGCGGAACTGTAGCATAACTTTTCACTGTCAGATCATAGGGATTAAAGATCACCGGATTATGCTGTTTCATTCCCTTTACATAACGAGAATGTATTTTTTCATATTTTTTCTTGATCCTATGCACCGGTCGTTTTAACCGGTCCAACTTCTGCCCACATTCGCTCATCTCTTTATCCAGATAAGTCCCCAGATCAATCGTGTCATTCTCTTCAAAAAACGCATCCATTCCGGATACACTAAGTACATCAAAATAATTTGGATTACACAAAATATATCCCTGATATACCACCTGATCCACAGTGGAATCGAAGCCCTGCACCGCTGCAGAGGACACCACACGGGACACGGCAGTTCCGGTTGCCGCTACTTTCACTGCCATTGTACTGTTTCCAATAACCCGGCGCATCTTTTTGAGATATGCCTGACGAACCGTTAATGACTGTGTCTTTGTGATCAGGGCAGATCTCCTGCCGGTAATCTTTTTGTTTTCTTTTTTTAACTGCTCAATCTCGATCATGTACCGGGAATTGTGCAGAAGAACCTTTCCCTCGATCGGACGATAGGTTGGAACCGGCGTTGGTTTTGCCGGTGTTTTCTTTTTGTCATGTTTTGTTTGACCGGACGTTTTATGAGCCTTGGAATCCGATGAAGAATCCTTTCTCCCCGGCACCTTCTGTTTTGTTTTATCCTGTGCCGGTTTTGCCGTTTGCACCGGCTTAACTGTCTTAGCCGGCATATCGTCAGACTCTGCCTGATCCGGATCATCTGTTCCGTTGTCTATCGTGATCTCTGTGGTTGCCAGATCATCCTCATTTGCTGCCAAAAGCTGCAGTCTCGGTGCTGCTTCCACCAAAATTAACGTAGATATCAGAATCATTACGGTTACTTTCCATATTTTGTTACTCATGATGTCTTTCTTCCCCTTCCAGCTGCTGAATCAGCCATTGTCTTTCTTTCTCTGTCAGCTCTGCTTTTTCTAACAGATCCGGTCTGTTTTTTGCCGTTCTCAGTATGGACTGCTCCCGGTACCAGGCAGCAATATTTTTATGATGTCCCGAAAGAAGGACAGGTGGAACCTTTTCCCCCATCCACTCCTCCGGTCTTGTATATTGTGGATATTCTAACAGGTTATCCGAAAAAGACTCCTTGACCGCCGACATACCATTATTTAAAACGCCCGGTACCAGACGGGAAATGGTATCCATCACCACCAGAGCCGGAAGTTCTCCGCCTGTGAGCACATAATCCCCGATAGAGACATTATCTGTCACGATCTTTTCCAGTACCCGCTCATCTATGCCTTCATAATGACCGCAGAGCAGTATCAGATCCTCCTCCCGGGACAATTCCTCTGCCATCTGCTGATTAAAGGTACGTCCCTGAGGCGTCATAAACACAACTCTCGGTCTTGAGTTTCCTATAGATCTGCAAATGCTCTCATAGCACTGATATACCGGCTCTGCCTGCATCACCATGCCGGCACCTCCACCGTAGGGATAATCATCCACCCGGTTATGTTTATTGTTGGCAAAATCCCGGATATTAACCGCATTCACCGATATATGCCCCGCCTTGATCGCACGGCCGGTAATACTCTCTCCCATAGCCCGCTCAATCATTTCCGGAAATAATGTCATTACATGAAAATTCATCCGCTTCACCTCTCACGATGTAAAATTTAGAATTTTATAACAGCTTCTCCGGCTGTCCTAAAAGTATTTTACATTAGCCCCTTCATAATATGGACCGTCACAATCTTTTGCTCCATATCTCTCGCCAGCACGCAATCGGGAATCACCGGAAGCAGCACTTCTGTCCCCTCATGATCTACAACATATACGTCATTGGCTCCTGTCGTTAATACATCCTTTAATATTCCAAACTGCGCCCCATCTTCTGTAACCACTGTGGCACCGATGATATCCGCAATATAATATTCACCTTCATTCAGAGGAATGGCATTTTCTCTTGTCACTAACAGATCCTTCCCCTTATATTTTTCGATATCGTTGATCGAATCAATCCCTTTAAATTTTAAAATCACAAGATTCTTAAAAAAACGGGCGGAAGCAACTTCCAAAACCTTTTTTTCACTTCCGGTATCCAGAATGATCTCCTTCATCCCTTTAAATCTCTGTGGATCCTCCGTTGTCGGAAAAACCTTTACTTCCCCACGAATCCCGTGTGTATTGGCAATCACACCAACTCTGAAATAATCTTCCATCTGATCTCCTTAAAAACAAAATAGATAAAGTTTCCCATAAAGTAAAAATACACCTGTACATAATCATGTACAGGCGTTTTTCACGAACCTACTGTCCGATTTCTACAGTAATCTTTTTGTCCGTATTATAGGCAGCCGCTTTTACAACAGTACGGATTGCCTTGGCAATACGGCCCTGCTTTCCAATAACCTTACCCATGTCATCAGAAGCAACCTTAAGTTCCAATAGAATTTCATTCTCTGTCTCAGTCTCTGTAACGACCACCTCTTCCGGATGATCCACAAGTGCCTGTGCGAGAACTTCCACTAATTCTTTCATATTCTACACATCCTCACTGGTCAAAAAAATTACTCGATTCCAGCCTGCTTTAACAGCTTTCCAACTGTCTCCGTCGGCTTAGCACCATTTGCCAACCACTGCTTAGCCTTTTCCTCGTCAAACTTGAAAACGCTTGGATCCTGATTTGGATCATAGGTACCGATCTCATCGATAAACTTACCATCTCTTGGAGATCTGGAATCAGCAACTACTACTCTATAGAAAGGTGCTTTCTTCTTACCCATTCTTCTTAATCTGATCTTTACTGCCATGTCTTTCACCTCCTAATCTTGCTTGTACTATTTATATACAAATTCCGGAATGTCCGGAATCTGAATGCACTGTCATAAATGCCTCCCATTTAAAAACCAAATGGAAGCTTTGGCATACCGCCGCCGAAACGCCCTTTCTTTTTGCCCTTGCCGGACATCAGCTTCATCATTTTGCGGGACTGCTCAAATTGCTTGATCAGCTTATTGACCTCTGCAATATCTACTCCGGCGCCCTTCGCAATACGCTTTTTACGGGATGGATTGATCAGGGCCGGATTGCCTCTCTCCTCCGGTGTCATAGAATAAATGATCGCCTCGGTCCCTTTAAACACATCATCATCAATGTCCAGATCTGCCGGAAGTCCCATTCCCGGCATCATACCAAGAATGCTCTTGATACCGCCCATCTTCTTCATCTGGCCGATCTGCTCCAGAAAGTCATTGAAATCAAACTCCGCCTTGCGGAACTTCTTTTCCATCTCTCTGGCCTTGTCCTGATCGATCTCAGCCTCCGCTTTCTCAATCAGAGTAAGTACATCGCCCATACCAAGAATACGTGATGCCATACGATCCGGATAAAACTGCTCCAGATCAGAAAGCTTCTCTCCCATACCGACATACAGGATCGGACACCCTGTCACCGCACGGATGGAAAGTGCCGCACCACCTCTGGTATCACCGTCTAACTTCGTCAGAATGACTCCGTCTATCTCAATCTTTTCATGGAATGTCTTAGCTACATTGACTGCATCCTGACCTGTCATGGAATCCACAACCAGAATCGTCTGGTCTATGTCAATGTTCTCCTTGATCTCCTGTAACTCGCCCATCATATCCTCATCCACATGAAGACGTCCTGCAGTATCCAGAATCACAACATTCTCATTATGTGCTGCCGCATGCTCGATCGCTGCCTTAGCAATATCCACCGGCTTATGGCTGGTACCCATGGAGAATACCTCCACGCCCTGCTTTTCTCCGTTGACCTTTAACTGCTCGATTGCCGCCGGACGATAAATATCGCAGGCTGCCAGCAGTGGACGACGTCCTTTCTGCTTCAGCTTTCCGGCAATCTTCGCCGTGGTCGTGGTTTTACCGGCACCCTGAAGACCACACATCATAATGACGGTAATCTCATTGGATGGCTTCAATGCAATCTCTGTGGTCTCACTGCCCATCAGATTGACAAGCTCTTCATTTACAAGCTTGATCACCATCTGCCCCGGCGTCAGGCTGTTCATCACATCCTGTCCAACCGCACGCTCCTGCACTGTCTTGACGAAGTTCTTTACTACTTTAAAGTTTACATCAGCCTCCAGAAGAGCCATCTTTACTTCCTTTAAAGCTGCTTTCACATCCTCCTCCGTCAAACGTCCCTTGCTACGGAGGTTCTTAAAAACATTTTGCAGCTTTTCGGATAAACTATCAAATGCCATATAAATAACCTTGCCTTTCCAAAGAACTGCAAACTTTGGGCCGCAGGCACAAGATTTGCAAAGCGAATTTTATTCGCTTGGTGAAAATTTTAAATTTTCACACTATCCCTCCATTTCAAAGTCTGCTTTTACAACACAATGGGTAGTATACACAATCGTTTTAATGTTGTCAAGTATTTTTCTTGACAAAAAACATTTTTTAAATATTATGGACATATCGATATATTACATGTGCGAAGCTTGTATATTATACATATTCTTCCAACATTTCTCCAACACATTTCTGTATTTCCCGTGAAATTTCTTCACATATGTCTTTGTTCATTCCGGCTTGCACTCCAACCCGGACCAGTTCACAGATACCCGGATCTTTTCCATTGCCATCTACCGTGGTTGTATGTTCCCCAAAATAAGTATTACTGTATGTCAGATCATAAGCCGGGCTTAACCTCCAGCAATCGTTTTCTTCATTATACAAGTATGAAAAGTTTTTCGAATGGTCGTCCCTATTATGTGCAAATACATTAAAACACATTCTTCGAAACATCTGCTCCCGTTCTATCGGATCATCGGCTGTCAGCAACCTCGTTAATTTCATTAGACTGTGATAATCCAGACTCGGCTGTTCAAAATCTAACTCTAATAATGCTGCTACCGTAGCTGTATGAATTCTTTTGACCTTTCCCTGATGATCCTCCCGGTCGAACCGCTTTATTCCAAAATAACCATCACATCTCTCAGACGGAAACAACTTTGTCCTGCTCATAGTAATTCCACATTTTCCGGCACAAACCGAATACTCATACTCCATTCTCCCAATATTTTTGCCATCCACATGTGCCGGAAATTTGATGATCCACTCCTCTCCTCTGTACTTTGTCATGATCTTTGGCCGCGCACCTCCACTGGTGCCTCCCAGACTGTATAATTCATCAAGCTTATCAGAATACTCCGTATTCAGAATTTTTTGACACTGCTCCGCCAGTTCATCCAGATCATCCATAGAATGTTCCTGTGCGATGTCTATATATGGCTCATACGCAAGCTTTCCCATTCCGGAATCTCCCACAATAGCCAGCCGGTCCAGTACCGTATAGGTTTCCGGGTTCTTTCCCTTTTGCCGGAGAAGCCGGTCCAGTAAAAGTCTTCCCCATGCATCCGGAAGACTATCTGCAAATATTCCAAACAAACCATTAAAATATGTTTTTTCCGGTACAAAAACACGTCCATTCACCGGCAGAGAAAACGGACTAATAGATACTTCCTTTTCCAGCCACTCGTCACTATATTGAAACGCCACTCTTTGATCCTGCGTCATTGCCAAAGTTCCCACAAGACAATCATCCCACAAAACCTTTATAAGATTATCTGCTTTCATTAATAACCTCCTGAATATCCCGGTAAGGAATCTGTGTAAATATATTGCGCAGATCCCCTGCTATATCTAATGCCATAGCAAGCTTCGTAAGACTCACAAGTGATATCTGACCAGTTGTCTCAAATCTTTTAATAGAACCGTAGCTTACCCCACTCATCCCTGAAAGTCTTTTTTGCGAAATAGATCTTCTCTTGCGAATATCCCGAACCCGCTGTGCAATTTTCAGATCAAGCTCTTCTGCCGTTTCCCATACCAGACCTCTCATTCCGTGTCATCTCCTTCCAGTAATTATGTATAATATTTTATCTATCTTTATTATATTTATGCATTTTGGGATAATATATTATCTATTAAATTATAACATTTTCTTATGATTCTTACAAGCAGAAACCTGTCCCATCAATGTCCCCGCAGATCCAGTTCACTATATATTCCATCATAGTCTCCCCAGGCATAAACAACGTAATAATTCTTCCCCTTGACCGTATGCTTAAAGCCCAGTTCCACATGTTCACTGGCACGCAGGCTCTGACCTTTCTGCCGTTCCACATCACAATACCATTTCCTTGGAGTATTCGCTGCATAATATTTTTTCAGATCTTTCAGCGAAAGATTGCTTTTTACCAGCAATGCTCCCAGATACTGCATTCCATTTCCGTTGCCAGACAACTTTCCGGCTGCAGATACCTTTTCAATACATTTCGTCTGTTCCGGCATCGGCACCTGTGCAAGCTCTGTCATGGTATGCTTTGCTATATGATCATTCACCCTGGGAATAGAGATCAAAAACAAAATTCCCCCAGCCATCACAATACATAACAGAAATATCAAAAGACGTTTTACTATTTTCATATCTTATCTTCAAGCCTCCCATAAATTCTTTATTGTAGAATTATTCCTTCTTAAATATTTATCGACATCACTTTGTTATTTCAATATGGAACAATCTGAATTGCAGATTATCAAAAAAACATCTAGGATACGCCACAACAGGCACATCCCGGATGTTTTCTTCTCAAACTTCAACCACAAAAATAAGTAGTTTAAGTATTTATTTTATTGACCCGTATCTTCTCTATTTCAGCTTGCTATACACATCATCGGTCACAGGTTCACACCACTCATTGGAGGTTTCCTCTCCCGGCACCTCTACTGCCAGATGGGAGAACCACTCTGTCGGAGCTGCACCATGCCAGTGCTTTACTTCTGCCGGTATATTAATGCAGTCACCCGGCTTCATCTCGACTGCTTCTTTTCCTTCCTCCTGATAATAACCGCGTCCTGCTATACATACCAGAATCTGGCCGCCACCGCTCTTTGCGTGATGGATATGCCAGTTATTGCGGCAGCCCGGCTCAAAGGTAACATTGAAAATACCAACCTGATCCGTAGAAACCGGTGCCAGATAACTCTGTCCGATAAAATATTTTGCAAATGCATCATTCGGAGCACCGATTGGAAATACCATGGATTTTGCATGAGCCCTCATTGCCTCATCCTCATAAGTAAGATCTCCTTCTGCCACATTCCACACTTCTTTGGCCAGATTAAAGACTGCCCAGCCCTTTGGCCAACCGGTATAAAATGCAGTATGTGTAATGATCGCTGCAATCTCCTTCTGGGTCACGCCATGATCCTTTGCATTCTGTAAATGAAACTTCAAAGAAGAGTCTGTAATTCCTGACGCCATCAATGCAACAACAGTGATGATACTTCTTGTTTTTACATCAATATCCTGATTGTTCCAGTTCTCACCAAAAAGCACATCATCATTAAAATGTGCAAACTGTGGTGCAAATTCTGAAAGAACTGCTCTTCCCGCGGTCTGTACGATTTTTTCCATAATAAACCTGCCCTTCTTTCCCGGCTCATAAATCCCAGACCACAGTCACAAAGCTGTCGTGCAAATAATTTATTCCGCCTGTAAATTAAAGAAGATGTGTAAAACATCTCTCCGTTCCTGTCTTACACATCTATTTTAATCTTATATTCCATTTATGTCTAATACCTATATTAAATACTTTTCAATGCTTCAAAGGCATTGATCTCATCAATAAATTTATTCACCGCCTGGGAATTGGGAATATTACGTCTCCAGGCTATCACTGTGTTGGCGGTGATCTCCGGTGAAAGAGGCCGTTGTACCAGCAGATCCTCCCGCCAGTATCTTGCAGCCCCCTCAATGGATACCGGATATCCAAGGCCACAGGCTGCCATCACCCCCGCATTCGTGCCCAGATTGCTGGTAAATGCAATCCGAATTTTCTGAAAATCCCTGCCAAACCAATTCACAAGCTCGCTCTGCACTCCCATTCTCTCCGGCAGGATCAGGGGTTTTCCGATCAGATCCTTCTTTTCAATATATTCCCTTGAGGCAAGAGGATCATCCGGCCGCATCCCCACAACCCAGCGATCGCTTCCCAGGATCCGTATATGATCCAGTCCCTGCGTATCCACCGGTTCCATAAATAGTCCAATATCTACAAGACCTTTATTCATCATTTCCGAGATGGTATCCGCTGTGGCTGTATGAAGTGCGATCTGGACACGAGGATACTTCTGCTGATAATTTCTGCATATCTCCGCCAAAGTCTCCACCACCGCAAATTCTCCACAGCCAATGGTGACCGTTCCCTCTACAATCCCTTCGCTGCCCTTCAGCTCATCCAACGTCCGCTCCTCCAGATCCAGAATCTCAAGCGCCCTTCTTTTGAACAGGATTCCTTCTTCTGTCAGTGTAATATTCCTGCCGGAACGGGCAAACAGGGTAACTCCAAGCTCCTCCTCCAGAGCGGCAAGCTGTCTGGAAAGTGTTGGCTGTGTAATATGTAACTGCTGTGCCGCCTTTGTAAAGCTCTGTTCCTTTGCTACATTCAAAAAATAACGTAATATACGAAAATCCATGGACAATCTCCTACTCTTTATGACGTGATCCATGCCACAACTCTTTTTTTCCGTGCCGCATTTTCAAAGCCTTTCCGGGATGCTTCGATGGACTTATAAGTACGATACACTATCTTCATGGAACATTCCCGCCTTCATTTTTATCTATTTTACTTGAAATATTTCTTATTGACAACAGCAAAAACAGGACCTCCAAGGAAGTCCCATCTGTTGTTTTATTTTCCTTAATTCTTTTCCATCACGATAATTTTATTGGAAATGTTGCGAACCGCCGGAATTTTTCCAAGCACATGGTAGATCGGCATCATTTTTTTCATGCCCTCCACCAGACTAACCTCTTTTTTATATGTAAATGCCGGGATCAGCTCCTGCAGGGCTTTTCCGTTTTTGATACCCCATACGAACTTCGCCTGACTTCCCTCAATAGATTTCTCCTTGATATGTTTTACAAAAAAAGGAGACATGGTTTCAATAAAAACCGTTGCCTTCGGAAAATTTTTCTCAATAACGGAAAACATCTGCAGAATATCCGCTTCTTTTAAATACATGGAGAGCCCTTCGATCACAACAAGAATGTCCTCTTTGTCATAAGAGATTTTCTCCGGATAAGAGGCATCCGTCGCCGATTTTGCAATCTGATATACCGGTCCGTCTTCCGTGAGAAACCGCTTCCGGATCTCCATGGTTTCCGGCAGATCAATATTATACCAGCGTGAATATTTTCCTCTCATACGGTAACATCTCGTGTCCAGACCACAGGCAATATTCACAACAACCGCCTGAGGATGGCTGTCCAGATATTCTCCCACCATTCGGTCAAGCACGATCGTTCTGGCAATCACCCCGGAGCCCATCGCCTTGTCCTTATCCGCATTGGAAAAATCATAGTCCAGCTCTGACACGATCTCCACTGCCATGGTATCTTTAATCTTTGCATCCGGCTTCTGCGATTCCTTCGCCCGTGCATACAGGGTCTGAATCATAGTTTCCGGTACTCCTGTTACAGTTACTTTTTCTTTCATCGTATCTTCCTTTCCACTATAGAAAACAATACGTTTCATTACAGCAACCTTATGTTAGTTTAATCTAACCGTTTTGTCAAGTTTGTACTAATTGATACATTTAAAATACAACAAAAATTCCACCTTATCCTTCCGCTCCACTTCCTTTAAAAATTCATCAAAGTCCGTAAGCACCTTCGTCGTCGAGGACACAAGATAAAATTACTTTTTAAATTTATATTTTCCTTTTCCGTGACCTGATACTGGTTCAATAATATCCGCCTGCACCAAATTGGAAAGTAGTTTCGAAGCACCTGAACTTTTCAGCTCAAGAATTTCCATAACTGCACTTCTTCCAAACACTCCATCAAAGCCAAACTCCTCAAAGAGTCTATGGATATGAGCCGTCGTTTTTACTGTGAAGTCGCTGCCTTTCACAGAAAGTACACTTTCAATGTCCACTTTTGCATCTTGAATGTCCACTTTTCCCTTCTCAATGTCCACTTTTACATCTTGAATGTCCACTTTTTCTTTATTCAGAAGTCCGCTTATGTGAAGATTTCGATTTTGAAGTTCATTTTGCTCGTTCAAAAGCAGGTTTCTAAGAAATAGTTCCAGATATTTTGTTGTTTCGTGAATACCTTTTTGCAGGTTCGTATAGTTTGCACGGACAAGTGCATTTCTGAAA
>ERZ1673743.524-NODE-524-length-57619-cov-13.116514_pt1 | contig 57619 bp, 48 predicted proteins | sample MGYA00580197_ERZ1673743 | MGnify/ENA primary metagenome ERZ1673743 (study PRJEB41218, sample SAMN15661795) | gut metagenome | host: Homo sapiens | place: Canada: London | collected 2015-08-20/2019-03-30 | study: EMG produced TPA metagenomics assembly of...
ATGGAGCGCATATATCAGCGGAGCGGTAAACCGACAGGACTTTCTTGCCACAGCACTTGAATGGGTCAGCCGTGGCAAAGCAGAGGAATATATGCGCGACCACCGCTACAGCTCCGACATCACGGAACTCGTCAATTATTTCAATTCCGTCATAGATTGGGTACGGACGGTATTTCCTTTCGTTGAAAATGAGATGCGCGGGCTTCCGTGGGGCGAACTTTACGAAAAATATCATACACATCCATATAACCCGGCTCAGATGAAACAGCGGGTGGCGGAGTTGTATGCCGACCCGTATGTGAAGAATCGACGCGGTGTGTTTGAGTTTCTTTTAGGCGGAGAGACCGACACGAAGCTTCTTGACATCCGCATCTTCGACGAAGCAACAAAGCGGGCTGTATATTCTCGCCAGACCGAACAGGCGAAAACCGCCGGCAAGTCCAACTGTCCCTTCTGTGCCATAGGCCATGACGCCAACGCGCAGAAAATATGGAAGCAAAGCGAGATGGACGCCGACCACGTCACCGCATGGAGCAAAGGGGGCGCGACCTCAATAGAAAATTGCCAAATGCTCTGCAAACATCACAACAGAGCCAAAGGCAACCGCTAAATTCGTCTCAAATCCATTATATTCAGTGAAAACTTAAAGTTCACTGAATATGCAAAATAATCTTCCATTCCGCGAGGTCGCCGATATTTGGAAAGAGAATAAACGCAGTATGGTGAAGCACTCCACATTCTGCGCTTATATGCTTATCTTGAAGACGCACCTTCTCCCTAAATTCGGCGATGCCACTGTCATCACCGAAGCCGTAGCCCAGCAGTTCGCCCTCGACAAGTTGAACTCCGGGCTGAGTCGTAAATCTGTTCACGACATTCTGGCAGTGTTGAAAGCAATAGCAAAATATGGCGCCAAACATGAGATTTTCGATTTGCCGTCATGGGATATCGATTATCCAACCGAAACCACGGCCCGGAAACTGCCGGTGCTTTCGTTGCCCGATCACCGAAAACTCCTCGGGGAGTTGTCGGCTAATCCAACAACTCAAAACATAGGCATAACGATAGCCCTCTGTTGCGGTCTCCGCATCGGTGAAGTGTGTGCCCTGCAATGGCACAACGTAGATATGCAGCGGCGTATCATAACCGTAGCCAACACCGTGAGCCGTATATACAACTGCGATACGATGCACACCGAACATTACGCGTCTTCGCCCAAAACCAAAAGCAGCAACCGCGAGATACCCATCTCTCCTGTTCTTCTCAACGCTTTACGCTCCGTTAAGCGCCAGCAGTCGGGCGGCGACTATGTTGTGGGCGACGGGTACAAAGCCAAAGAACCTCGCACCTATCGCGAGACATTCAGCCGTCTGCTTCGACGGCTAAATATTCCTCAAATCGTGTTCCACGGCCTGCGCCACACGTTCGCTACCCGTTGCATCGAAAGCCAATGCGACTATAAGACCGTAAGTGTGATACTCGGCCATTCCAATGTTGCCACAACCCTCAATCTGTATGTACATCCAAATCTTGATCAGAAAAAACGCTGCATATCCCGGCTGAACAAATTTCTTCGACTCGAATCTGATTAGCAACGTGTGGATTTGGAGAAATTGAGGCAATTAAAAAATCATCAACAGCCGTTAAATATCAATAAAGTAGTTGTTTCTATTTTCCTCCAATTACCCATACAGTACTAATTTAGTACAATTAGCATGGAACTAACAGCTGATTTGCAGATAGTTAGAATGAATATTAGAAATTCTCGCAAAATTTCTAAACCAAAGTCAAGGATTGAGCAACGGTAGATGCCCGTGGATATGTGATTATCTTGCTTTCGGCATGATATTCCGCGAGGAATATGGCCGGATGCATTGATTGCATATACAGGCGTGGGCTTCTGCAGTTGCCGTCCGACTTTGGTTAGGCAATGCGAGAAGCCTCAAGCAGTAGGACGGTAACAGATACAGATTCCTACGCTTTTTTCATACAAAATATTATATTGCCAAAGAGAGGGATCCAAGGCAAAAAACTGCAATGAGAAAGTTTTTACTTTTTACGCTTGGTGCGCTTTCGGCTCTGCCGGGCATCGCCCGCGACTTCACTTACGAGTACGAAGGGCAGACACTGACCTACAGCATCCTGGACATGGATAAAAAAACCTGTATCACAAAAGCCGGATCGTCAACGGCCGGCGGAAACGAAGTGTCGGGTACGCTGGTGATTCCATCAGAGGCGTCGGACGGCAGAAACACATTTACCGTGACTTCTATCGGAGAATACTCCTTCAGAGAATGTAGAGGACTGACATCGGTTACAATTCCCGAATCAGTAACTACTATCGGTAACAGCGCATTCTACAGTTGTAGCAGCCTGGCGTCGGTAGTCATCCCCGAATCAGTCAATTCTATCGGGACCCGTGCATTCTACAGTTGCAGCAGCCTGACGTCTATTGTCATCCCCAATTCTGTAAATGAAATCAAGGAATCGACATTCGCGTATTGTTCCGCACTGACATCAGTTGTCATCCCCAATTCTGTAAATGAAATCAAGGAATCGACATTCGCGTATTGTTCCGCACTGACATCAGTTGTCATCCCCGAATCAGTCAATTCTATCGGGACCCGTGCATTCTACAGTTGCAGCAGCCTGACGTCTATTGTCATCCCCAATTCTGTAAATGAAATCAAGGAATCGACATTCGCGTATTGTTCCGCACTGACATCAGTTGTCATCCCCGAATCAGTCAATTCTATCGGGGTGACCGCATTCACCCGTTGCCGGGCTCTGACATCTATAATCATCCCCAATTCTGTAAACAGAATCGAGAGCGGTGCATTCTATGATTGCACAAGCCTGGCGTCAATAGTCATCCCCGAATCAGTAACTACTATCGGTAACAGCGCATTCTACAATTGTAGCAGCCTGGCGTCGGTAGTCATCCCCGAATCAGTCAATTCTATCGGCAAACAGGCCTTTTATAACTGCAGCGCACTGATGTCGGCTACCATTTCCGGCTCAATCGGCGAACAGGCATTCAGGAATTGCACCAGCCTGACGTCGGTTACGATGCCCGAATCAGTCACTTCTATCGGGAGCGACGCGTTCAATGGTTGCAGCGCTCTGACGTCGGTTACCATTCCCGGATCAGTCACTTCTATCGGCGAACAAGCCTTTTATAATTGCAGCGCCATGACGTCGGCCACCGTTTCAGGCTTAATCGGCGAATCTGCATTCAGGGACTGCACCGGCCTGACGTCGGTTGCCATATCCAAATCTGTAAATAAAATCGAGAGCTGTGCATTCGCGAATTGCAGCGCTCTGACATCGGTAGTCATCCCCGAATCAGTCGTTTCTATCGGGAACGGTGCATTCGTGAGTTGCAAGAGCCTGGCGTCGGCTGTCATCCCCAATTCTGTAAATAGAATCGAGAGCAATACATTCCAGGGTTGCACCAGCCTGGCGGCGTTTACAATTCCCGAATCGGTCACCTCTATCGGGAGCCATGCGTTCGATAGTTGCAAAAGCCTGACGTCTATGACCATTCCGGCCTCAGTAATGGAGATTGGCAGTGGTGCATTCGAATCCTGCTCCGGATTAAAAGAATTTATAATCGAAGACGGAGCTGAAACTCTCAATGTTGGATATATCGGATATTCTGGGGTGGAAACTTTATATCTCGGAAGAAATCTGAACAATAAGTACAGTGACGCTCTGGGGTTTAGTGAACTTGTGAATCTCATTGTCCGAAATTACGTCACATCTATTCCCGGTCATGCATTCGAGGGTTGCAGGGAGTTAACTGAAGTAATACTTCCGCCTTCGGTCACAGAGATTCGTGCCCGCGCCTTCTATGGCGATACTAAACTCGCGTCAATAGCCATGGGCCCCAATGTGAATAAAGTAGAAGTGTATGCTTTCACTGACTGTCCTGCCACGACGGTGTACATAACCGCCCAGACACCTCCCGAGGCTTCAAAGGATTCTTTCAGCAACTACACCGGCACCCTATATGTACAGGGCGCGGCCACAAGTGATGAGTATTTCTATAATGGAGGCGAGTGCTGGAGCAAGTTCACATCAAACATCGCAATGACCGAGCCGACCGAGCTTAAGGTCGACGGCGACAAGACACTCAACGGCAAGGGCGGCGATACCTTCCAGCTTACGGCGAAACTGCTGCCCGAAGATGTGGCTCTGCCCTATGTGTTCTGGCGGTCGACCAACCCCGCCATAGCCACGGTCGACCACACGGGTCTGGTAACGCTCCGCGCCGACATGAGCGACGCCGTGGCCATGGCCGCCGGCGAAGATTCGCCGGCAAGCTCGTGCAAGATAATCGCCGAGTCACTCTACGCCAACGGCCCGGTTGTGGAAATCACCGTAAACAACATGGGCGGCATGGATGATATCGTGGGCAGTGATACTGCGGACGGCATCGATTATACGGCTCCTGTTGAAGTATACAATCTCCAGGGTGTGAAAGTAGCGATATCGACGGATGATCTGTCGGCCGGTCTCTACATCGTGCGCCAGGGCAACAACGTGGAGAAGATTGCCGTGAAGTAAGATTTTGCGGAAGGATAATAAAGAGGCGTGCCTGACATGATCGGGGCACGCCTCTTTTGTTATCCTGTGCGAGTCTCTTTTTGCGGAGCGACCTCTCGGGGGGCTTCGGGCGGTGAAGGCGGGGAGGCCTTCACTCCATTCGATTTTTGGGGGTGGTGTTGCAAAATCGGGGGGAAAGCGCTAACTTTGCAAGTCAGTAACTTCGTAAACGATCAGATGACAGCAAATACATCACAAGATAAAACCATGGCCAAGCCGCGCAGCAAGAAGATAGCCAAGATACTGCTTGCGGTCTTCGGCGGCGGCTGCGTGCTGCTGATGCTCTTTTTCATTCTCGTCTACAACGGCGTGATCGGCTATATGCCTCCGATCGAGGAACTCCGGAATCCGCAGGACAAGTTCGCGTCGACGATCTACACGGCCGACGGGGTGGAGATGGGCCGCTACTTCCGCAACTCGGGCAACCGCGTGTACGCCGATCTGGACGAGGTGTCGCCGAACGTGGTGAACGCGCTGATCGCCACCGAGGACGCACGCTTCATGGATCACTCCGGCATAGACCTGAAGGCCGTAACACGCGCGGTCGTCAAGACAATACTGCTGGGACAGAGGAACGCAGGGGGCGGCTCGACCATCACGCAGCAGCTGGCCAAGCAGCTGTACACGCCGCCGAGCGACGGCCTGTTCTCCCGCGCGGTGCAGAAGCCGATCGAATGGATGATAGCCGTGAAGCTCGAGCGCTTCTACTCGAAGGACGAGATCCTGAAAATGTATCTGAACCAGTTTGACTTTCTGTACAATGCCGTGGGCATCAAGAGCGCGGCACAGGTGTATTTCAACAAGGATGCCCGCGACCTGACAGTGGAGGAGGCTGCCACGCTGGTAGGCATGGTGAAGAATCCGTCGTTCTTCAACCCGGTGCGCCACAATGAACGTACGCGCGAGCGCCGCAATATAGTGCTCGAGCAGATGTACAAGGCGGACATGCTGACTCGGGAGGAACTCGACTCGCTGCAGGCGCTTCCGCTGAAGCTCGACTTCCGCCGCGTGGACCACAAGGACGGCATGGCACCGTACTTCCGCGAGGAGCTGCGCCGCTATCTGACCGCTCACAAGCCTCACCTTGAGGATTATCCGTCGTGGGACAAGCAGAAATTCATCGATGACTCGATAGCCTGGGAAAACAATCCGCTCTACGGCTGGATCGACAAGAATCCGAAAGCCGACGGCACGAAATACGACATCTACTCCGACGGACTGAAGATATACACAACCATCGACTCGCGCATGCAGACCTATGCGGAAGAGGCGGTGGCCGAGCATATGGCGACGCTGCAGGGCCAGTTCTTCCGCGAGAAGCGCAACTCGGCCACGGCGCCCTACACATCGAACGCGGGCGAGCTGAGCGCCAAGACGCGCGAGACGCTGATACGCAACGCCATACGCCAGAGCGAGCGACACCGCGTGGGCCGCGTGGCAGGAAAATCAGAAGAGGAAATCCTGCGCGAATTCGACACACCGACCGAAATGACGGTGTTCAGCTATTCGGGGCCTATAGATACGGTGATGACACCCCGCGACTCGGTGCTCTACGCCAAGAGCTTCCTGCGCACAGGCTTCATGTCGATGGACCCGAACACGGGCTTCGTGAAGGCATATGTAGGAGGCCCTGACTTCCATTTCTTCCAGTACGACATGGTGTCGACGGGACGCCGTCAGATCGGATCGACGATCAAGCCGTTTCTGTACACGTACGCGATGGAGTCGGACTTCACCCCCTGCGACGAACTGCTGAACTCGCAGCCGACCTACTACGACGAGAGCGGACGGCCGTGGTCGCCGCGCAACGCGGGGCGGTCGCGCATCGACGAGATGGTGTCGATACGGTGGGCACTGACCAACTCGAACAACTGGATATCGGCGCGCCTGATGGCGGCGCTGTCGCCGGCCGAGCTGGTGAAGCGCATGCACTCGTACGGCATCACGAACCAGCTGCCGGCAGTGATGTCGCTGTGTCTGGGACCGTGCGAGGTATCGGTCAAGGAGATGGTGACGGCCTACAGCGCCTTCGCCAACCACGGCATGCGCGTGGACCCGATGTACGTGACGGCGATCGCAGACAACAACGGCAACATAATCAGCGACTTCACGCCGCATCAGACCGAAGTTATCACCGAGAAGGGCTACTACCGCATACTGTCGATGCTGCTCAACGTGGTGGACGGCGGTACGGGCAGCCGCCTGCGCCGCGCGCCCTACAACCTGACGGCGCAGATGGGCGGCAAGACCGGCACGACGAATTTCAACTCCGACGGCTGGTTCATGGGCTTCACGCCTGATCTGGTGTCAGGCGTATGGGTCGGCGGCGAGGAACGATACATCCACTTCAACTCGATGGCCGAGGGCCAGGGCGCGTCGATGGCGCTGCCGATCTACGGCAAGTATATGACGAAAGTGTACGCCGACCGCAGCCTGCCCTACGACCAGAACACGAAGTTCGTATTCCCGCCTGACGTGGATCTGTGCGGCGGCGAACTGAGCGCTCCCGAGGAGACCGAAACGGCCGAGGAGAGCGTCGAAGGAGTATTCGATTAATGTTTTTTATGAGGATGCCGGAGGCGTCAGCGACCGGTGGCGGTGACGAGGCGGAAGAGGAGGTCCTTGAACAGCAGGTGACCGTCCTGCCGCGATCCGCCGCCCTTGCTCATGCGGTCGAAGCGGCGGATCTCGGAAAGCGCAGCCACGACCTGGAAGGCGTTGTAGGCGAGCATTCCTTTCATCACTCGCTTGACGGCAAATGAATTGCGTGTGCCGAGCTCACCCATGAGGCCGCGCTCGCTGCGGTCGGCCGCATAGTAGGCTACAAGCAGATCGGCAAAGAATCCGAACAGGGCTGCCGCAACGGGCTGCACGGGATTCTGGCGCGGATTGGCAGCGAAATAGTCGGCAATGCGGTACATGCGGGGCAGATCGCGCGCGGCAACAGCATCGACAAGCTCGAAGCTGTTGTAGTCCTTGCTCACGCCGATATTGCGCTCGACGGCTTCGGGCGTGACCATAGCTCCGGGGCCCAGGATCTCGGCCAGTTTGTCGATCTCGTTGTAGAGGCGGCTGAGGTCGGTGCCGATGAATTCGTGAAGCATACCGGCGGCCTTATCGTCAGCCCTGAGGCCACGTTCGCGGATATATGCGGAGATCAGAGGGGGAATCTGGCTTTCGTAGACGGGTTTAGACTGGAAAACCACGCCGCCGCAGGCTGCAACAGCCTCCAGAAAGGCTTTGCCGCACCTGGCATCGTCGCCGCGCGCGGCAATGACGAGTACAGTCGAAGGCGTCGGCGAAGCGACGTAGCGGATAAGTTTCTCGAAATAGTCGGCCTTGACCGCCTGGGCCTCCTTGACAATTACCGTCTGCCGGTCAGACATCATGGGAAGGCGACGGCATATGTCGACTATTGCCGAGGGCTCTGTCTGAGTGGCATAAATGACCGTCAGGCCGAAGTCGCGGTCTTCCTCCGGAATAATTTCCTCGAATCTCTTTACAAGGCAATCGGTGTAGTAGCCTTCGCGGCCGTGCAGCAGGTAGACGGGGCGCAAATCGCCGCTGCCGACCGCACGCTTCAATTCTTCAAAACTTAAATTAGAAATGGCCATCTGAAAAAATTTGCGTAAATTTACGCAGAAAAATCCGAACGCGCATCAAATGGCACAAGAAAACGATCAGACAGAGCTGAATTTACCCAGCACGCCGACCGCGACGCGGACTGACGCCGACGGGGTCACACGGCTCTACGACCGGCTGCGGTGCAAATGGGTAGCGGCCACGCCCGAAGAGCATGTGCGGCAGCAGTTCACTGGGTATCTGACCGGCCCGCTGCACTTCCCGTCGGCTTTCGTAGCCAACGAGGTAGGGCTGACGCTCAACGGCACGCGGCGACGCTGCGACACATTAATATATACGCGGACGCTGAAACCGCTGTGTATCGTGGAATACAAACGGCCGACGGTTGAGATCACCCGCAGGGTGTTCGACCAGATCGCGCGTTACAACTCGGTGCTCGGGGCGCGGTATCTGATAGTTTCGAACGGGTTGCGGCACTATTGCTGCCGATTTACAGGATCGGGATATGAATTTCTCTCATATATACCGAGTTACGAAGAAATGACGGCAGACGTCAAAAAAAAACAGTAGAATTAGTTGTATAATACGGGTAAAAGCATTAACTTTGCACCGCAATAGCAAGGAGAGGTGGGTGAGTGGCTGAAACCACCAGTTTGCTAAACTGACGTAGGAGCAATCCTACCACGAGTTCGAATCTCGTCCTCTCCGCAATAAAGCCTGATTTTCAGGCTTTTGTTGTATATGCACCCAATTTTACACCCAAAACGTGTACAGTTGGGTGTTTTTATGTATTCTTAACGCCGCGTTGTGGCTTTCCGGCTCTCTGCGCGCCTGTTAAGGAGATGTCCACGGCATTGCATTATCCGCATTTTTATGGTGGCAACCGTGGAGATGCGGATTTTTCTTGTCCGATTATCACCGAGTTACGAAATTTTATTGTAACTTTGCGCATGACAACACTCTATATGATATTGATTCTGTGTGTCGGCTTTGCTATCTCCTGTAATCTATGGGCGCAAAGTCTATCGTTCTTGCTCTGCCGGAAAGGAGGCAAGCAATGAAACGAACTGATGAATACCTTAATAAGTCATTACGTGAACTTGGTGCGTGGAGCTGGCTCCGTGAGCTGTCGGAGATGGAATTAAATTCTGACCGCCTTACGATTGAACTGGATAGAATCAGCAAAAAGAAACTATGCCAATATACTCCATCAGATATATACCTCGCAGTCAGTCAAGAAAAGGGTTTACAATACACTCTGCCAATGGCCGTCGCCATATTAAGCGATGATTTGCTTATTGATTGCGAATTTTATCCGGGAGATTTGCTAAAAGCTGTTCTTTCGGTGCCGACAACATATTATCAACATCACACAGAGGACTTTATTAGAATCGCATCTTTAGTTTCTTTGAAAACCAGTCAACAGGTCATGTATGACTATGGCGGCAACAGAGAACTCAGACAGTTGTTTGACTTATGGACTGATTATCGAAAATCATATTGGGTGAGAATAATCACTAAAGATTATCAACAACCGATTGATGATATTAAGGACTTTATATATCGTGTTATTGAAGATGATATGTCTGCTGATGTGGAATTTTCAGACTATGCACAGTATTGGAAATCTGACAATCAAGGAGAAATTACAGGTTTGATTTCTACTGTCATTCCCTTTGACATTCTACGTTAACGCATTGGCTGTAAATGGACGCCGGCAGATAAAATCGGCAATTCCTTTGTTGCTGACTCTCAAAATAGCACGATTAACTGTAATTACGTTTATTGGATTAGCATAGATTACGATAATTGAGGATTATGGAATTTATAGCCGAAATATTCATACGGTCATGGTTCGGTTCGGCGATTAGACATATCGGAGCCGGGCTTCGGTATGGATGTCTGCGACTATTCCGTCGCGGACAGAAAGTATCGTATAAACACATCCGCTATGGTTCGGAAGATTTCAATGAAATAGACCATGCCGACAACAACCTCGCCAACGGCTTTCTTGGCTTCCTCGTTCTCGAAGTGATTCTGATTCTAATAGCCAAATAACATTGATATGGAAATAGATATACCTGAATATAACGTAAACACGGGACTTCGGCTTTGCTGGAGCGAGGGTTATTCCATCAAAATTTCTACGAATGACAATGAGGTCATTATCTCAGCTAATCGAGAGGGGTTACTTTCGTTAGCAAATCATTTGCTCAATTTGGCACAGAAAGATGTGCCTTGTGGCGCACACATCCATTTGGACGAATACAATTCGTTGGAAGATGGCTCATTTGATTTAATAGTTGAGAAAATATGAAACTGACCGATAAACGATTTTGGATAGCGTGGGGAGTGATGCTCGTTATCATGGTCGGGTGTGGTATATCCGATGGGTGGAGTGAAGATGCAGCACTGCTTGGCGGTGCTTATGCGCTGTCGCTGTTATCGGCTTGGCTGTGCCATAGAGTAAGACCGAGAGTTGCTTATGGCAATTTGATTGTGATGATTGTGTATAATGCGATATTGGCTTACAATCTTGTCTTTAACAGTCGATACGGAGCCGGAATGACATGGTGGTTCTTCGCGTTGCTGCTGAACACCATCCATTCAATCTCTTTGATGATTTTCACCCTCATATCCACTCAAAAGCGGAATTTATAAATTCCTTATACATAATAAATTAAAAACCGCCGAGAGGGTGTGCCGCTCATGCTGTGTACCGACCGCAAAGGCTTTCTCGCGGCGCAGGATGTATTCCTGATGTTTTCCTCACACCACAGTCTTTCGTAGCGATAGAGCCACTCGGTCTTTCGCAAGTTCTCGTTGTCCTTGTAGAGATGGAAAGTACGATATGGATTGTCTCCTGTAAATTGTGTATTCAGGAATGCGAGGGAAGGCTCAACGCGGATCTGACACTTCATTCAACAGAAATCAGTAGATCATAAATAAGCCAGCAGATTACAGAAGAAACTAAAAGAACGACGAGGATGCGCAAGGAGTTAGACTTCAGTATTTGCAACCTGGCGCACAGCCAATACAGAAATACTGAAAGTGCCGCTATCATTATATAAACAAACCATTGTTCACGCATGATGATTTATATTTGATGTTTTTCTTATCAGACGCGAATATAAGCAAATAATTACAATTAATTTCAAATTTATCTCAAATCGTAAAAAAATGACTGCTCGGCAATTAATAAAGCTGCATAAACGATGTCGATGAATCCGCCATAGGTCCGAGGGGCAATAATAACAGATTATTTGGCGCCCTCGCATATTGTTTGTAATTTTGCGGTCAGCAAACAATGAAAGATGCGGCAAAAGACAGTCGCCGCTCAGTAAGCGCTTTCGTTGTCGGCCCAAAGTCAATCAGATGGATAATAGAGAAAAAGCGATATTCCGGGTAACATTCATTGGTTCGATAGTCAATGCGGTGCTTATCGTACTGAAACTGGCAGCAGGCATCTGGGGAAGGAGCTCAGCCCTGGTGGCAGACGGCGTGCATTCTCTCACAGATTTCGTCACCGATGTCATTGTCCTGATTTTCGTAAAGCTGTCGGGCAAGCCACGCGATAAGGTGCACAGCTACGGACACGGCAAGTTCGAGACTCTCGCCACACTTATAATCGGGGTATTCCTGACGTTTGCGGGCATAGGGCTGCTGGTAAGCGGGATTATAAAAATACTGTCGAGCCTTAACGGAGAGTTGCTTCCGGAGCCAACCTGGCTTGCGTTTGCAATAGCGGCGGCATCCATCGTGGTCAAAGAGATCCTATACCGCTACACGGTAAAGGTAGGCAACAGGGTCAAATCTGATGCGACGATAGCGAATGCATGGCACCATCGGAGTGACGCGATATCGTCGCTGGGAACGATGGCGGGTGTATGCGGGGCTATATTACTGGGTGACCGATGGCGTATTCTTGACCCGGTGGCCGCAGTGGTTGTCAGTATATTCATCATCAAGTCGGGTTATGACATCATGAGCCCGGCGGTCAATGAGTTGCTGGAGGGGTCGCTGCCCGAAAAGCAGTCGGCCGAAATCGCGGAACTGATAGAGTCAGTAGACGGAGTGAAGGGATTCCACAATCTGCGCACCAGGAAAATAGGTAATGCGATAGCTGTGGACGTACACGTGAAGATGGATGGCAAACTTCTTCTGGAGGAAGCCCACGATATAGCGACGTCGGTCGAAGAAAAGATACGCGGCCGATTCGGTAAGGACAGCATAGTGAATGTACATATGGAGCCGTTAAAGAAGTGACAAGCGGCCGCTTCCGAAAGATGGGGATTCCTGCCGGACAGATGGACGGAGGATGGAGACGCCGATTTTTGATGATAATGGGAATTATGGGCGTACCTTAGCGGGGTGAATCAAAACCTAATCAAATGACTTCGATCAAAGTAAAGCTACACCTTTCGGCCGCAAGCGGCCGGGAGGGCTCTGTCTATTATCTTATCACGCACGAAAGGAAGGTGCGTCAGCTGCCTACAGGGTACAGAATCCTGCCGGAGGAATGGAGCGACAGCCGCTCAAATGTGATTGTCGACAGAAGCAGCGAACGATGCGGCTATCTGCTGAGGGTCCGGGAGCGGATACGGCACGATGTGGCGCGGCTCACCCGTCTGAGCCGCCGACTCGGCGAAAGAGGACCGGAATACACGGCGGACGACGTAGTGGACGAGTTCAACAGGTATATGCATGACTATACTCTGTTCAACTTCATGGACAGTATCATCGAAAAGCTGAAACATAACGGCAAGATCCGCACCTCCGAGACTTACCGCGCCACGGCCAACAGTTTCCGAAAGTTCCTGACGAGCCGCGAACAGTACACGTCGGAGTATGATGAATCAGACCTGATGATTGACTGCCTGACGTCTGAAACCATGGAGGCATACGAAGCGTGGCAAAAGGGTCGCGGTCTGACGCCGAACACCACGTCGTTCTATGCGCGCATACTTCGAGCTGTGTATAACAGGGCCGTCGAGGTGGGCGCTGTCGAGAACAGGATGCCGTTCAGGCACGTGTACACAGGTGTTGAAAAGACGGTGAAACGGGCGTTGCCGCTGCCTGCGATAAGAAAAATCAAAGAGTTGGATCTGATGAAGGCTCCATCGCTGGAATTCGCCCGCGACATCTTTCTCCTGAGTTTTTTTCTGAGGGGGATGAGCTTCATCGACATGTCGTATCTTAAGAAAACCGACCTGAGAAACGGCTACATAACATACCGGCGCCGCAAGACAGGGCAGCTGCTTATCATCAAGTGGACAAAGGAAATGCAACAGATTGTCGATAAATATCCGGATAATCCGGGCGATTTTCTGCTGCCCATAATCACTGCACATGGCAGCAATGAGCGCAGCGCATACCTAAATGCGAGTTACCGCATAAACAACAATCTGAAGAAACTGGCCCGGATGGCAGGGATTACGGTTCCGCTGACTCTGTATGTGGCCCGTCACAGCTGGGCGTCAGCCGCGAGAGCGAAAGGCGTACCGCTGAGTGTCATATCCAAAGGTATGGGGCACGACAGCGAGACTACGACGCAGATTTATCTGGCGAGCCTCGAAACGTCAGTAGTCGACAAAGCCAATTCACTGATATTAAAATGCCTTGGATAGGGCGGCAGCGCCTGTCCCCTACCCATACGCGTGTCGGTCAGCCCGGAAAGGGGCTGACCGCAACTTTTTTGCGGATTGATTTTTAGGGGTTAAAGCGGGATTTTTACGCAGGATTTAGTAAATTTGCATCCGAATACAGATGATGCAACATCATATCTGACCTAAAGCTCTGGAAATGAAGGATAAATACAACATTGCAGTCGCCGGGACGGGATACGTCGGACTCAGCATCGCCACGCTGCTGGCACAGCACAACCGCGTGACGGCAGTGGATGTCATACCGGATAAGGTCAGGAAGATAAACAGCCGCATTTCACCGATTCAGGATGAATATATAGAGAAGTATCTGGCTGGGAAGGAGCTTGACCTCACAGCGACACTCGACTGGGCGGCCGCTTACGCCGATGCCGACTTCGTGGTGATCGCCGCTCCGACGAATTACGATCCGGTCAGGAATTTTTTCGACACGCATTGCATCGAGGATGTCATCGATCTGGTGCTGAGCGTCAATCCGGCCGCAGTGATGGTAATCAAGTCGACCATTCCGGTCGGATACTGCCGCAGCCTTTATGTGAAATATGCTGCGCGGGGCGTGAATCAGTTCAACCTGCTGTTTTTTCCGGAGTTCCTGCGCGAGAGCAAGGCGCTGTACGACAATCTGTACCCGTCGCGTATCATCGCGGGAGTGCCGCGTATCATCGGCAGGCCTGAGTTTGCCGAGGAGAATGCGGCGATAACTGCGGTGACCGACGTAGACCGGCTCGCAGAAGCAGCACGCACATTCGCCGGACTGCTGCAACAGGGCGCGATAAAGGAGGACATCCCCACCCTGTACATGGGTATCAAGGAGGCTGAGGCCGTCAAGCTGTTTGCCAACACTTATCTGGCACTGCGCGTAAGCTATTTCAACGAGCTCGACACATATGCCGAGGTCAAGGGGCTGGACTCGCGTGCCATAATCGAGGGTGTGGGCCTGGATCCGCGCATCGGCACGCACTACAACAATCCGTCGTTCGGCTACGGCGGCTACTGTCTACCTAAAGACACCAAACAGCTGCTGGCCAACTATTCGGACGTGCCGCAGAATATGATGTCGGCCATAGTCGAGAGCAACCGCACCCGCAAGGACTTTATCGCCGACCAGGTGCTGAAAATGGCCGGATACTATGCATATTCGTCAGCCAACAGCTTCGGCAAGGCGCCTGAGACGGAATGCGTCATCGGTGTTTACCGGCTTACGATGAAGTCGAACTCCGATAATTTCCGGCAGTCATCGATACAGGGTGTGATGAAACGCATCAAGGCCAAGGGGGCGCAGGTCATCGTCTATGAACCGACGCTTGAAGACGGCTCGACCTTCTTCGGATCGCTTGTGGTCAACGATCTGAAAGAATTCAAGCGACGCAGCCGGGCGATAATCGCCAACCGAAACTCGGCCGACCTTGCCGATGTAAAAGACAAAGTATATACAAGAGACTTGTTCCTAAGAGATTAAGTCTGAATCAGTCATAACGTATAATTTCACTGAAATGAGTTATAAGAATCTGAAATTCCCCGAAAATTCGCTGTTTCTGGTCACCGGAGGCGCCGGTTTCATCGGCTCGAACCTCTGCGAAGCTATTCTCTCCATGGGCTACCGCGTGCGCTGTCTCGACGATCTGTCGACCGGCAAGCAGGCCAACGTAGATATGTTCCTGGGCAATCCGAACTATGAGTTTGTCAAAGGCGACATCAAGGATCTCGACACATGCATGGCGGCCTGCAAGGGGGCTGACTACGTGCTGCATCAGGCAGCCTGGGGCAGTGTACCGCGCTCGATCGAGATGCCGCTTTTCTACAGCCTCAACAACATCCAGGGCACGCTGAACATGATGGAGGCCGCCCGCCAGAACGGCGTCAAGAAGTTTGTCTACGCATCAAGCTCGTCGGTCTACGGCGACGAGGCGCACCTGCCCAAGCAGGAGGGCGTAGAGGGCAACCTGCTGTCGCCCTACGCAGTGACGAAGCGGTGCGACGAAGAGTGGGCCAAGCAGTACACGATGCACTACGGGCTTGACACCTACGGCATGCGCTATTTCAACGTGTTCGGTCGCCGTCAGGATCCGCACGGAGCCTATGCAGCCGTTCTTCCCAAATTCATCAAGCAGCTGCTTGACGACGAGCAGCCGACGATCAACGGCGACGGCCGACAGAGCCGCGACTTCACCTACATCGACAATGTGATCGAAGCCAATCTGAAGGCCTGTCTGGCACCGCACGAGGCCGCAGGCCAGGCGTTCAACATCGCTTACGGCGGCCGCGAGTATCTCATCGACATCTATTACACGCTGACCAAGGCGCTTGGCAAGGACATCGAGCCCAAATTCGGCCCCGACCGCCGCGGAGACATCAAACACTCGAACGCCGACATTTCCAAAGCCCGGCGCCTGCTGGGCTACGACCCGGAGTACGACTTTGCACGCGGCCTGAACGAGGCCATCGAATGGTACAAGGCGAACCTCTGACATTAAGCGGACAGCGATGGAAAAGGACATTAAAATCTGCGTCATCGGGCTCGGATATGTCGGGCTGCCGCTGGCACGCCTGTTTTCGACCAAGTATCCCACCGTGGGCTTCGACATGAACAAGGCCCGTTGCGAAGCGCTCATGGCCGGCCACGACGCCACGCTGGAGGTCAGCGACGAGCTGCTGCAGGACGCTATCACGAACCACAACTTCAAGTGTACGGCCGACATCGATGAGATCCGCGACTGCAATTTCTACGTCGTGGCCGTCCCGACGCCGGTCGACGAGAACAACAACCCCGACCTGACGCCGCTCTACGGCGCTTCGACCACGGTCGGCAAGGTGATCGGCAAGGGCGACATCGTGGTGTACGAATCGACTGTGTATCCGGGCGTTACCGAGGATGAATGCATTCCCGTGGTCGAGAAAGTCAGCGGGCAGAAATTCAACGAGGACTTCTTCGCCGGCTACTCGCCCGAGCGCATCAATCCGGGCGACAAACTGCACACCGTCGAAAAGATCAAGAAGGTGACCTCGGGCTCGACGCCGGAGATCGGCCGCCTGGTCAACGAGGTGTACAGCAGCGTGATAACTGCCGGAACGCACCTGGCGCCCAGCATCAAGGTGGCCGAGGCCGCCAAGGTGATCGAGAACTCGCAGCGCGACATCAACATCGCCTTCGTCAACGAACTGTCGAAGATCTTCACGCTGATGGGCATAGACACTATGGACGTGCTCGAGGCGGCATCGACAAAGTGGAACTTCCTGCCGTTCAAGCCAGGACTGGTCGGCGGCCACTGCATCGGCGTCGACCCGTACTACCTGGCCCAGTGCGCACAGCGCTACGGCTACAATCCCGAGATCATCCTGGCAGGACGCCGCATGAACGACGGCATGGGCGCCTACGTGGCCGACCGCGTCGTGAAGCTGATGCTCAAGAAAGGCATCCAGGTGCTTGACAGCCACATACTTGTACTCGGCTTCACGTTCAAGGAGAACTGCCCCGACGTGCGTAATACCAAGGTGGTCGACATCGTCAAGGCTCTGAAGGAATACAACCTCACCGTGACTATCTACGACCCGTGGGCCAACCCCGCCGCCGTCAAGCGCGAATACGGCCTGGAGGTAGTCAACAAGCTGCCTGAAGGCGAAAAATTCGACGCCGCCATCGCCGCCGTGGCTCACCGCGAGTTCCAAGGCCTCGACATCGAAAAGCTGCTGAAGCCGAAGCATATCGTCTTTGATGTCAAGGCGATGCTTGACCGCTCGAAAGTCGACGCACGGCTGTAAAAATCGCTCCTTTCCATAAGCAATAAAAAAATCCGGACTTCCGATATGGCAGTCCGGATTTTTTATTGTAGGGGGCAAGTATCAAGGCAGCAGATCGTACTCGGCATCAGTGACGGGTTCGAGCCACTCGGCCGAGGTCTCCTCGCCGGGAACGGAGAACGCGAGGTGTGCGAACCACGAGTCCTTTGCAGCTCCGTGCCAGTGCTTTACATTGGCGGGAATGTGAATTACCGTGCCCGGGAGTATCTCGACGGCGGGCTTGCCCTCTTCCTGATACCAGCCTCGGCCGGCAACCCCGACAAGCATCTGCCCGCCTCCGCTCTTGGCACGGTGGATGTGCCAATTATTGCGGCAGCGGGGCTCGAAGGTAACATTGGCAAATGGAATCTGCGAATCGCTGACGGGAGCAAGGTAGCTGTTGCCGATGAAATACTTGGCATAAGCGGTGTTGGGATCGCCAATGGGGAAGATCATCTCCTGCTGGAACTTTTCCTTGGCCGACGAGGCGGCAGTCTCGTCCTTCCACACTTCGGTGGCAAGACGGAAAGCAGCCCAGGCTTTGGGCCATCCGGCGTAGAATGCTATGTGGGTGATGGCTTCGGCGATTTCGGTGCGGGTGATGCCGTTGTTCTTGGCGTTCTGCAGATGGTGAACCAACGAACTGTCGGTGATGCCCTGCGCGATGAGGCAGGTAACGGTGATGAGCGATCGGTCGCGCAGCGACAGAAGGTCGTTGCGGCTCCAGACTTCGCCGAAGAGTATATCGTCGTTGAGATGGGCGAACTCGGGCGCGAAATCGCCGAGAGCGTCGCGGCCGGCTGTCTGGACGACCTTTACGGGACGGCCGGGAACAGGATTTGTATTTTGCTGTGCCATTAAATTGAGAGTTAGGAGGGTAGTGAAAATTATTGTCAGGAATCTTTTCATGTTATAAAAAAAGAATTAAGCCGTAGCGTGGTTATGACATTGCAAAATTAGCAAAGATTTCCCAATAATTCTTTACATAATTACTTAAAGAATTACCATTTTCACTGATTCATGACACAAAATCATTCGCGACCGGCTACTCAACAAAGTGCTTGAGCTCGGCCGGGGTCAGCGACATCGGCATATCCCTGATGACGAGGTTTTCGTAATCAGGCTTCAGCAGGGCTATCTGAAGTGTGGCGCCATTGGCTTCCATTGTCCTCAGAAGCGTCCCGAGCGACAGATACAGCATGAAATCGCCGTCGCATTCGGTACGGGGATGCGCCACAAGGTCCCTGTAACCCTCCATAATGTTTCCGACAATGGATTCGGCTTCCTTCTTTACACTATGTTCAGTTATTTCCCCGCTGTTGCCGTTCCAGCTGTGAAGCTGAATCACGAGCATGACTGTGTTGCTCCCTCGGTCGTACATTATGTCGCGGAAAGTCCAGCGATCCCACATTCCGGTCGGACAAATGCGCTGAATGGCCTCGACTCCGAGTTCTACCTCGTTGGAAGCCGTTTCCGAATCAGGGAACAAAGTCTTCGCCATGCCGGCAAAGCCGCAAAGCGCGATGGCGGCAAACAAAACAAGCAGTTTCTTTTTCATATTATTTATATAATTGTACAAGATTTTTATCTTTTGCGTAATGACAATCAGGGTTTAGCGTCTGGGGCCGGTGTAGGGCTTCCAGACCGGTGTATCGATGAGTTTTCCGTCGGTATTGATATGGCAGGTTACGGCCACTTCATAGTCTTCTTCCTCGCCGAAGCCGTCTTCATCAGCCGGGCAATAAAAATAAGGGGAAATTACCCAGGTGACAAAAGCCTTTTTCCCGCTGTCGAAACGCCTGACTGACAGGCTGTGGACATCGAGATCCCAACCCTTGTTCTCCATCCGGATCATCAAAAGAAGATCTTTCGGAAAGTCATCGAGTGTGCAGAAGCGAGCTTTACGGTCGCGCCCGACAAGCGGTACCGAAGTTTTCCGGGAGTTGTTGAGCAGGCATACGGCGTGATCGTAAGTGAAAAGCTGCATCCCCCACCCTAAATCTTTCAGCTTACCGCAATCCTTTCCGTAATTCACGAATTTCATAACGGCCTCGTAGTCGGCGATATCGGTAGCGGCAAAGAGTTCGTCTATCCTGTGCGCCTCCTTTCTTTCGTCAATAAGCTTGCCGAGTCTGTCGGCACACTTTGCGAAAGCCTCGCCTGCCCTGTCGGCAAATTTGCCGTCCCGAACCTGCTGCAAGATCTGGTATATCATGCCGGAGAATAGCTTTTCGGAAGCTGAAAGATAATGAGCGTCGTAGTCGCACGTCAGGCTGACAACAAGTTTATAGTTCAGCACATCAGTCCTTTCGAGACATATAACAAGCTCGGCATCCTCCTCAAACGGCAACGGCAACTTCTGATCGGCGTTCACACAAAATACATACGGATATGCTGTCGGGATCAAGGTGAACGGAGGCAGCCCTTCGACGTTGTCTTCGGGAGCCAGCGAAACGTATAGCTGCAACGCCCCCATTTTGATATACTTATCGTTCTGATATTTCAGCTTTCCCTCGACCAGCGGCTGAAGCTGAATGAACATATTTATGATTTTTCTTTTTTGTGCTTCCATAACTAATTCCGAACAAGCAATTATTCAAGTATCGGAACTAATCCGTCTTTCTTCAAGTCACATACAATGTTGGCGAAACGCGACTCCAAAGCTTTGGTAATCATATCATAGTCTGCCCGTCTGTCATCGGAAAGAGACTCAGATATTCTGCGGCGAGCCGAAAGCCAGGCTTCGAAAGCAGGCCTGATTTCGTTCCACATCGGATGGTAATATTCCGGAGACTTGTCGCTGTGGAAACAAGCCAGCACCTCCAGCGCATCATCATACGTGAGCACATCCTCATCCTCACGATCAAGTGTCAGGTCGCTCTTGCTGTACGTGCCTCTGCCTGAGATTATCTTACACTCGACTTCAAGCATCCTGAGCCTGTCTCTGAGCCAAAACATTTTTTCGAGCTCCATATCCATTGGCTTACAGCTGTACCAGTCGGAATTGTAGCTGACATACTCATAATAGTTTACAACAGTCTCCATCAGATTGTGCCACGCAACGTATTCATCATAGCAGTTTCTACCGAGAGAGGTGACTCTGTCATACTCAAGCGAAAGACGAAGGCTCTCCATAAGCCGCTCGAGATCGGCACACATATTCAGATCAATCTGGTCTCCGCCTCCCAGAATCTCAAGCAGACCATCAACGCCCTTTAAAGCCTTGTCGACATCGCCCTTATAGTAAGGATCGACATTAATGACGGTGACAACGGCCCTGGCATAATTAAGGTCATTCGCCGGCGAGCAGTCTGCGCCCGACATAGCCATAATCTTGCACAACATAGAGTAAGCATGAGGATCTTCCTGCTGCATCCACCGCCAGAACCTGTTGTTGCGCGGATCGAATTCCGAATCTTTTGCCCGCTCCAGAAAATCACTGAGAGTATCCTGCGCCTCAGAAAAATGAGGTCTGATCACAAGCGTATCGTCCGGAGTTTTCGGGAGCGTGAGTGTAGCGAAATGCCTACGCCCCGTATCGAACATCTTGAAATCCCCTTCGCCGGCAGCGGCAATACTGTCGATATCGCATGCCTGAGCGATGACAAAACGCCGGTCACGAAGAGAATATACGCCATACTGGCCTGCAACATAAGGTTCGTCGGGGCTGACCTTGGCGCCGACAAAGTTCTTGTCCCTGTCAAGAAACTCCAGCTTCCCGTTCATCGGCGGTATCACGATCGAGAATCTGTCGCGCAGGCCCATTCGACCGTGGCATTCTATATAATAGATTCCAGGTACGCCATCAACGGCCCGCACATAGTCCGCGGTGATTGCGGCATAGGGGTTGTAGCCCAGCAGCAACATCGGCAGGACGATCACGGACGAGACCAACAGAAGGAATGGCAAGATAATTGACCTGCTCTGACGGAAAGAAAGAACAGCAGCCATGAGGGAGAGGACAGATCCGGCGGCTAAGAGAATTTCAACCGTTTCATGCGCGCGGTCATAAACGAGCACAAATGCCAGACCGGCAATGGCGAACAATCCTGCCGGAAGTGTATTGGCCGGTCTTACCCGGGCCAACCTCAGAGCCGCCACATACAACACGACGGGGACAAGCACAGCGATAACCGGTTTAGCCGCATATGCATTATACCATCCGGCGAAAGCTGCCGCCATAAATGCGACCGCTATCGAAAACCACGCCATGAAAACGCGGCTGCTCAGAAGCAGCTGGAGCACAGAGCCTGTACGATTATAATCTTTCATGCGATGGAAGTTCCGGTGAGAGCGTCGCCAACGAGCGAGCCGCGGCATTTATCCTGAAGCTTATTCATTCTTGCTGTCAATCTCTTTTGAGTAGGCACAGTAAACATCGTTCAGCTCGCCGTCCTCACATTTAGCGAACATATTTGAAAGTCTTCCGCGAAGACCTTCGACGCGCGACTTGCAGTAAGCGCGGGTCGAGGCATCTTCGCTGCAACCGGCCGATTCAGCGAAAGCCATGGCGCTACGGGCCGTCGTCGCCGTCTCGATCATCGTGCCGGTCTTGCCGCTGCTCCTGAACGGGACGGAGATGCCGTTGGTCATCTCAGACAGCTCTTTGTACCACGGGCGCCCTTCTATCGAGACCGTGTCGATCCTGATCATCTTGTCGGCGGCTTTCTTAGCCTCGATTCGCCAGTCGATCTGATTGCCTACCACAAAGTCGCGGTAGGTATAGCCAACTTTGTGCGGATCCGCGTCTGCGATCAGCAGGATGGCCTTCGACGAATCCTCGCGCCAGGGCGATTCATCGATGATCTTCTGCAGGACCAGCTCGTAGAACTCATCGCCGTCGCCGCCGCACGTATTCTTTGACTCCATGACGAACTTGATGATGTCGTTCTCGTTGTCCGTCAGCGGAATGCACTGACAAGCGTCGCCGAATGTATCACGGGCGGCCATATCGCAGTAGTCGCCGAAAGCGACGATACCCAGCCGCAGATCCTCGTTGTCCTTGAAGATACGCGGGATCATCTCGGCCACCTGCCGGCGCACATCATCGATATATGCCGCCATCGACCCCGTCGTGTCAAAAGCAATCACCATATCGAGCTTGCCCATCCCCTTCGGAGCGACATTATCCATATCGTGATCCGCCTCACTGCCGAAGCTCACATTCACCGTCGTATGCGTCTCCGCCGTAACCTTACTCTTCATATTCATTAATTTTTAGTGTTTGTTGGTACTGGAATTTTATCTGATCACATACCAGTTGCCGCAATAGCCGAAGCGGCTTTTGCCCCGGATACAGATCCAGGTGTTGTTGAAATCGATGTAGCGCTGGCCATGATGAAGATACACTGCGTAGGTACCCTTTGGATGGCCCTCCTGGGTATACACAGAGACTGTATAACCTGTACGGGTATATGTGCCGTCGTTCGGCGCGGATGCCATACAGGTGTTCCCTGTTAGACCGGCAGACGTTGCAGCTATGTCTGCTACAGTAAGACCACCTACAAGAGCGAAGATGAAAAGTACTTTCTTAATCATTTTTTCACACCCTGATTCGTGTCGGGCGCAACTTTTAGTTTGTTGTTTAACCTTTATGAATGATCAATGATAAAAGTAACCCATCACTTCGATATTTTTCATGGACAACGCTTCAAAATTACAACAAATCGAGTAGAGTACCAAGTATCGCTATTAATTCCGAAAACTATTTGATGATCTTGAAGACTTTCGGTCCTTTGTGAACAATGTATACACCACTTTCAAGGGCAGGAAGATTCATTTCAATACCGAGGTAAATGAGGCGTCCGTCAAACGTATAAACCGCGATATCCTCTGCATCCGAATCAGGCAAAATTGCATCCGCGCTCTGCGACTCTTTATCGGAACTTTGGCAGGCTGTGTAGTGAGCTTCTCTTATCATATTCTCAGCCAACTCCGATTCAGAATAATATACATAAAAATCTGAAACCGTCAACTCTGAATTCTCGCCGAGCATCAGCGTGATAGAGCCGGGTTGTTCCGAATCATAAGTATCATTTGAAGAAAGTAAGAACATACTTTCCGATGTATCACCGTCATGATTTTTACCTAATATGTTGCCCGACGAAAGATCGGCTGTTGCTTCATAATCAGATGTGAATTTCAACCTGATGCCGCCATTTACAGCTTCTAATCCGATGAAAGATGTGACGTAGAAAGAATTATCTTCACCTCGGGATATGTTCAGTAGAAATTCATCAGGGTAACAGAAATGTACTGACTCTGCACATTCCACTTTAGCCTTCATCGTATAAGTGCCCGACCAATCTGAAGCAGGTTCATAGGCCGGCTCATCTTTCGGTTTGACCGTCAACTCACATACGGCTGAAAGACCGTTATCGGTACTGACACAAATCTCACATGAGCCGGCAGCAACTCCGGTCACCATTCCGTTATCAACTGTCGCGACAGCAACGTCTGACGAAGACCATACCAAGAAGGTCGATGCTTCCGCCGGAGAAACCGACGCCTGCAGCTGCAGCGTTTCTTCAATCTCGATTTCGGCTGATTCCGGTGATATGACAACGGATGTCGGAAGAATGGTTTCAGGCAAAACTTTGACTGAACATGCCGCTGTCAGACCATTGGTAGTGCGGGCAGTAATCTTGCAACGGCCAGCTCCGACAGCGACAACTCTGCCATATTGACTCACGGTCGCAACTTTTGGATTGTCAGTAAGCCATTTCACACTCTGATCAGCATCAGAAGGATAGACTGTTGCTGAAATATACTCATAATCACCTTCTGTCAGCTCTATTGATGCCGGTCTTACTGACACTGACGAAGGAGAAGTGCCTGATACCACAACCCTGAGCATTGCATAAACTCCGTTATCGGCTTTGACCGTAAGATCAGACGCGCCCTCGGAAAGACCGGTCAGCAGGCCATCCTGCGAAATACTTGCGACTGAATGATCATTAATCGACCATGTAAGGGTGTATTCCGCATCAGCCGGATAGACAGTCGGCTCCAACTGACGGCTTTCACCGACCTTGACAGCTGCTACTGATGACGGGAATGTTATTCTGGTCGGCTTAACCTTATTATCACCGACTACAGTTATATTAAAATCATAAAAGCCTTTTGCCTGGTAGGTATAGTTCCCGCTACGCACGAAATAATAGTAATCGCATCTTACGATAATAGGGCTTGAGAAAGCTTTTATGGCCTTAACAGTCACGGAATAGTTGTCATACGTAGTCACCTGAACATAGCTGATGCCGTTTGAATAGAAATTTACAGCCTTCAGGACCTTTGACGTAACCGAAGAAGGAAGATAAAGCGTCTTCGTTTCTCCAACCTGCATGGTCACATCCTTCGATTCGGCCAAAGCGTCTATCGATATCATCGACAGAGCTATAATCAAAAAGAATCTGATTAATGAATTCATGGCTGCAAGTTTTAATAGTTGCCGGTTGCCCAGTCTTCGGCCGCTTGTTTACCCTCGCCGATGTATTGCCAGTCAGAACGCATATTTATCATCATTCCCTGCATTCCGAAGCTGTAGAAAATTGCCATTGTAGAATAATCATAGTTGAACACGGCGTGACTATACTGAGTGTATGGTATCACGCCAATACTTGAACCCACGTATGTATAAAAGTGATACCCGTTGTTGTCGTTAGAATAATTCCACATCGTACCGTCACCCATAGCGCAACTTTTACGATCAGCATTCCAGGTAACCCAGGTAGCCGTGTTCTGCGGCACCTCAATTATCGGGCCATAAGGGCCATCTGACATTACCTGAGTGTTCATGTAGCTTCGAGTCTGAGCGGAAATCAGGTTACCTGAGACTAAGGCTATGACAGCTATAACAGAAAGAACTGTCAGTCTGCGAAGCACATCGTTTTTCATAGAGATCATAATTTTTACCCTGTATGTGTCGGGCGCAACCTTTAAGTTTTTAAATAATTCTGTCCTTTATGAAAGCTGTTACTAAAAGTAACCCTTGGTTTGCAACAAATTCACTTCTTCATCAAAAAGCAGTTATTCATCAGTCGATCATTACGAAGCCGGCCCAGTAGAAGGGCGAGGGATACAGACGGCGGACTTCGTTACGCGCAAACTCAAAAGCCTTGCGGCAGTCTTTGCTTCCTTTGATCAGATCACGGTAAAAATTTGTCATGAAACAACTGGTGGCGACATCACTTGCCTTCCACAGATTCATTATCAAGGTTTGAGCACCCGCTTTTTTGAAAGCACGCTGAAGTCCGTAAATTCCCTCGGATGTGACAGTTCCCTGTCCTGAGCTGCATGCCGCCAAACAGACGATTTCGGCATCGGAAAGATTGCAGCCCGCTACATCATCCGCTGTCAGCAATCCTTCCTTAGTGTCAAGTGTGCCTCCCGACATAACCAGTCCGGACAGCGACATCGCATCGTCATAGCCCTGAAGAGACTGAGGCACATCTGGGTCCGATGGCTCATAATAGAACCCGTGCGTCGAAAGATGAAGTATCGAAGGCGCGCTTCCACTAAGATCCATAAATGATTCTTTCGTTCCCTGATCTTCGACAAGCAGTTCAGTAGAGACCTCATCATTAATGGTCTCTGAAATTTCAGTAACTTCCTGTAACGAATGAGGCAACGAATCAATACCATAACCATAGGCAAGACCTCCATACAATAGGGAGCTGCGAGAAGCAGCATTTGTTTCGACCATTGCCAGTTCCCTTGCGGAGGAAAGCCTGTGGAACGAATAACTGTCGTCCAAAATCCGGTCCCCATCGGAAATCGCCTCAAGGGAAAGTTTGTGAAAAATTCCTGAGGGCACATAATAGACTGTCCGTGCTCCGTCAATTATTTCTTTCAACGGGCCGCCTACAATCGTCGCCATATCTCCCGCCGCCTCGCCGCTGTAAAGATTGCTCAGCCGATTACTCTCAAGAGCGAGTAACGAATCGATTTCAGATCCGGTGCAAACAAAATGAACGGCAGGATACTTCTGATCCCGGCGAATCTCATAGCAGACATACTGCCGAGGACGGCTCCGGGGCTTAAAATCCGCAAAATCGAGCAATACTTCTCCATCTTTAAGACTGTTGCGAATCTCATCGTATCCGATATTGGCAAAGAGCATAATGCCACTGTAGTCAGAACAGAATTTGGCAAGCTTCACATCTATAGTCTTGATGGCTGCATACGTATTCAGCACCTCTACAGGATCGCTCGACAAATCTGCAAGAAGAGATTTTAGTTTAATGCGCAGAGCCTTGACTTCCGACAACATATTTTTTTGCTCAGACGTGCCATACTCTTGTATTATAGTCTCTGTCGATTTTTCCGTAGCGAGGAGCAGACCTTTGGTAAGCGACAGAGCCTCATAAGCCGTTTTCGTAAACTCGTCGGAATTATAACTTGCTTCTATGCCGAACGGTATTGAGTTCTGCAAAATATATATCATATTATCAAGATAGTGCTCGCGTTCGGAAGCAGAGATCTCGGGAAGATCGCTCAGAATCTTAGACCTGTACCAATCCATGACACCCTTGTATATTACACTTCCTTCGTCGACTTGACCTTTAAATGCCAATATATTGGCCACGCAGTAGTTGGCCCATTGATATTGCCTTGAATCAACTCCGAACAGCCCCTCACAGACATCGCGCTGCTCAAGATAAGCATCCAATGCCTCATCGTACTTGCTATTATGATACAGGGCGTTACCGTAAAGGTTAAGAGTCAGCTGTGTATCATCTGACTTCTTAAATCTTCTGGAATACATTACCGCAAGTTCATATAACTCCTCGGCCATCTGCCAGTTGTCGAGATGCGAAAATACAACAGCTGTCAAAGTCGCGAATTTCTTCTTATATGCTATATGCAACCCCGGACTGCGGACAATAGTTAACGCGGAATCCAGACATGCCATAGCCTTGACTGAATCATTCAGGCATGTAAAGATGTCGGCCTGCATTGTATAATCCTCAAGCAGCCGAGTTTTGCCTTCGTCCCCGAAACTTTTCGCAATTTCGATACAACGATGTCCGAATTTCAGGGCATCTCCGTATCTTCCGTCTGACTTATAAATATCTCGAAGCCTGTTGGAAGCTATATATGAATCGACTATAGAATCTTCAGGGATCTGACTGACGGCTTCCTCAAGAAAATACGCAGCCAGACGCCAGTTCCCGTCCGCCACAGCATATTTCCCTGCTTCCATGAAATTTCTATACACCTGAGCGCCGAGACTCTGGAAGCAAAGCTGTATTAGAATTACAAATAGCAGCTTTTTCATCTTTGCATTGAGTTATAAAGTTCGATAGCTTCATCCCGGTGTACGCCATCCTCATTCTTATAGATTTCCAGTAATTTTATTGCATCGTCTTCTTTACCGGATTTGACCAAAGTTGCTATTTTCAGCCATGTAAGCTCATAACTCCTGACAGCATTGAGGCTGCGCAGATATTCACGGTGCTCCGAGGTAAAGGAAGGATCTATGACCGTATCGGCCATTGCTTCATTGATGGCATGCAGTGCATCGCCATACTTCCCGGATTCGATCATTGAAACAATATCGCCGAAGTCCGAAGATCCGGCTCTGTAAACGGGCTGCGAAAAATCGAATTCAAAGCTTTCTGAATCATTTTCAGATCTGAACAGGCTGAATCCGACACCGAAGACTATAGCCAGCGAGGCAGCCGCGGATAAGCCGTAAACCCGCCAACGCCGGACAAGGACTTTTTTCCTGACCTCCTGTCGATGCATTTCTTCATTCCACATGGCCATTTCTTTCTTCTTTGAAGCTAACGAGCATATTACGCGCCCGATACGTTCGTCCATTTCATCTTTCATCTCAGTCCGGCTTTTTCAAATGATTCGGTAATACGTTTTTTCAGGTTGGCCATGCATTTCGACTTGCGGCTTTTCAACCCGTCATACGAACTGTTTTCGGGGCGTTCCTCAAGAATCTGTTCCAGCGACTTCTTTTCATAATAGAACATCGTCAGAATCTCGATACAGCTTTTCGGTAAGGATTGCAGGCACTTACTCACGATACGACCTTTCTCTACTTCAGGATCCTCATCCCAGTAGAGTTCCTCGAATATATTCTCACCAGATCCTGTCACAACCTCATTCAAAGGAACGTCATATTTACCGCTGTTAAGCATCTCAAGATATTTATTCTTGACAATACACATGAAATAGCCAAGCAAATCGGGGACAGGTGAGTCTCCCTTTCGCGACAAAACTCTGACTTCTCCGTCGCGTGTGTAAATCTGTCCCGAATCAAACTTATCCCATAAGATGACAAATGATTCCTGAAACAAGTCGTCGCGGTCGTAAACGGAAATTCCACAATAGTGTGAAGTGCCCTTGCCGAACTGCGACCGACATTTACTGTACCAGAACTGCTGGATCTTCTTATCTCCGCACCTGTATGCCTCGACAATCTGTATATCAGAATATTTCTTTCGCCCGAATTCGAATATCATTTCTTAACAAAAATTTTTGAAAGTATCTTGCCGCTCACACCCGAAAGTCTTGGATTCTGTGCGAGCTGGCCCTTGTACTTGCGGGTTTCATACGTGCGGTCAATGGCCGAAAAAATAGACCGGTCGGAGAGCCCGACATAATCGCGCCAATTATTTACCAGTATATGGGTCAGCTTGCCTACGCCGTTATATTCCTGATTTATCTGAAAATTCTGACATGCGCTCAAAGTCAGCCAGGTTTCCTCCGGTACATCCGAACCGGTGCCATAATGTCGGCCGGGGATCCTGAAGACTTCATCGACTCCGCGGACAACCGCAGAATCAGCCGTGCATAAATCGCGCGTAGAATCTCCGCTGTGGCAGGCATCCACGACAACAACGATAGCACCTTCACTGCCAATCTTATCCCGAAGTCTCGACATATACAGGGCTACTTCATCGTCGCTCAGATGCTTTTCGCCTCTGTCAGCGGCACAGTATTCGAGATACGCGTCATAAGGGATCCACGCTTCATCCAATCCATCCTTTTCGTCACCATTTAGATCAGTCATAAGCTGCCCATGGCCTGAAAACTGGATATATACGATATCACCTTTCTGAGAACGCTTTATCAAGGCATCGAATGTACTTAAGATCGCGGCTTTTGTAGCCCGCGAATTGACAAGCGTAACGACGTCGCTGAAACCGTTGGAACGCAGCATGGAAGTCACGAGAGGCACGTCGCGGTCGCCGTTGATCTTTGCCCATGATTTATCGGCCTGTTCACCCAGGCCGATAACTACCGCCCGCCTGGTGACCGCATACACCGACGACGTAATCATGAGCAACAGCATCGCCACTGTAAGCAATCTTGATTTCTTCATTAAATATTTCATTTATCTTTGCCAAGATCCAGAGATCAGACACGCTTTCAATACTGTCATAAAGATCGTTTACGTCATAATCCAAGTCACTGAAGATGCATTCGGTCAGACGTTCATCGGGGATAGAGGAGAATTTTTGGCTTATCATAAAAACTTGTTTTATAATATAGAGTCTTGCCAAGTTCCTATCCTATCGTCGCCCGTAGAGTTCAATGAACTGAACTATGGCCCGGTGCTTGAGATTGTAGACATTCTCAAGCCTGACGCCCAACATATCGGCAACATCCTGCGGCGCATAGCCTTCGATGAGAAGCAGCCTGAGGATATCCGCATAGCGGCGGTTCGGCATTCTGGCGAGAACGGCATTCACATCTATGGCAATCTGAACGCGCAGATCGTCGTCAGAAAAGCCCGGGGCAGCTCCGGATTCGTCTGCATACCGGTCCTGAGGCAGCAGTCTTTCTCTCGACGATACAAAAAAACGCCATGCCACCGGAATCATCCACGTCCGCAGTCGGCAGTTGTTCTTGGATTCAAATCCGTGAAGTTTGGCCCAGTCATCCTTCGACAAGTAGAGATAAAGCTCACTGACTAGCTCATCAAAATCAATTTGGAAGTGAAACACCTCTGCTCTGATCCTGTGAAGGATGCCGCCAATTTCTTGGTAAAAGAACTGACGACTGATGGTATTGTCGCCACATCTGAGGGCTTCAATGAACCGAATGTCTTGCTCGTTGTGCTGCTGATTCCCGAATTGTTCCATAAGGAAAAATTAATCTTTTCTTCCTTATGAAACATTTTCAGAAAAGTAACCCAACGGCTAAGCCAAACTACTCGGCTCGAACGGACATGGTCAGAACCAACGGCTCACCGCATCCTGCCATTTCCTATTGAAGACAAAGAGACAGACGTTGGCGATGACAAGAGTCCATGCGGTGTACATGACACCTTCTTCACTGTTAGAGATGCCGTCGGAGTCAGTGCCTGCTTCGACGAACAACAGAAACGCGCCCACTGTGAAGGGCAGCAGGTACCATTTGAGATTTTTCAGTAATTTTTCCATTATATTAAAAAGTAAAATAGTAGGAATAATGCGAGTAGAATACTACATCTACGCGCGGTTTACCACTTCTTAAGGCCGTGCTTCTCGGGTCCGTGACCGCACTTATGGCCCCATTTGTCGCGGTTGGAGCAAGCGCCCTCGTAGGTTCCGTTATCGTGGAGATACCCCCAGTAGCCTGAGCAGCTGCACTTGCTGCAACGGTAATTTGTCTTGACGAACTTCTTCGTTGATGTGGCCGAAGGAGCCGGATTTGCCTCGGCGGAAGCGAACATCTGCACCGAGAATGCGACGGCGAGCGCAGCCACAGCCGCCGCCCATGCGATTTTCACTTTTCTAAGTTTCATAATTCGATTGATTTTATTAACATTAGTTTCTATTTTCTTAATTCTGTTACAGGCGCTACTTCTGCCGCAGGGGCCGCTGCTTCTGCTGGAGCGACCTCAGCAGAATCTTGAGCAGCCGATGCCGCAGACGCTTCAACAGTCCTTATATAATATAGCGCATCTACAATGTTCTTTATCACAATGTCCGGCTCAAGCTTCGATCCATTTATAAATCTAAGCAAGATTTTTCGCACTTGATACCGATCTTCGCCATTTAACCGATCAATACTACGCTCAAGCTCTGCGAAACGACGTCTGATCTGATTAAGCCGTTTTGAATTCGAACATATATCTGACGGAATTTTACAATATCCGTCCCTTAGACTTGACATTAATATCTTGTTAAGATCATGAATATCCGGATATTCAGACATCTCATATTCTTTCCAGATAGAATGTGAGTCAAGATACTGAGCAGGTTCTTCCCGATAGTCCATATAATCTTCCGATACCTTAGGAGTTTCCACGTCCGGTAAACTATCTTTACTTTCCGGGACGGGGCTCGAAGTATATTCGTCATTATTAGGCTTTTTTAAAGCATCCGACGTAAAGCCTGCGTATATAATTGAAGCCAAAAGGATGATGTATCCGCTTCCTGCAAAAAGCTGATATATATGACGGCAATGCTGAGGATCCCAACCTTTTTCGAGCTGACTCCACGCCGATTTGCCATTTTTGCGCAACTGAAGTATGATCAATAGAAATATGACGCACACCATTATCGCCGTTGCGCTATCGATGTCAATTTTTAGAAGAAATACGCATACCGAAGATAGTAGCAGAGCTGACAATACAATCAGCCAAAAACCGTTTCTTCGCCATCTCATCAAGAGAATTAAGCCAAGTACATTCACCAATGTGCATATGGAGCACCAGCATAAACCTGTAGACTTCGGTTCAGTATTGTAATTAAACATCAATATACAGCTACCTATTGCAACCGCGAAATTTGCAAGAATCGCAATCCACAATAAAAGGGTAAGTAATCTATTCCGACCTGGTTTCTCCATTGTGATTTATATTAATGGCCATTCAGCAAAGCTGTTAATTAATTATCAAAGAAAGACCTGATTTTTTGTATAGGAGTCCGGTCTTTATAAAAGACATCCAAATCGTTCTTAATTATGCTTAAGATTCTTCTCGCATCCCTATCATCAAATTCATACGTTTCTCCCAACATGAATTTTCCGATTGAAAATGGAACGGGGTTTACTGTATTGCAGAGAACTCTGTTTATACTACATTCTTTAACCAATTGATCTATATGCAAAAGCAGCAGGTCGCAGTCAGCCTTTATGGCTGCATCACGAACAGATGAATCAGGCGATCCATGCGACCATAAATCACTCTTGCTAAATACGGTATGAAATCCTATTACGTTTTTCATAAACTTCTTATTGTTCTTGAAATGTGAAATCACACATATCAGGGCATCATTTTGACTCACCCATTGATCCATTTGCAATGGAACATTTTTTCCGCAGGGTCGGATCAATAGTAAAGAATATAATTTTTTTATTATTGTCGTTTAATATTGAAATCAAAGAAGGAGGTAAATTATCTGTAATCCCTGCTTCCCGGTCATTCCTTGCAATGGCACGTACCTGCTCGCCGGCAAATTCTACAAATGAAAACCCGTGCCATCCTGACATACTATTAATCAAAGTGTTAACCACCTGTATATAACAAAGTCCCGTAGCTGGGGGGATACGATTCGATCTCATATATTCCGCCAGATACGGACCATATTCATTATGGCACTTCTTATTATTGTAATACTCTCTGTATAGAAATTCTTCCGATTGACCGACAAGAGCCATGAGTGATGCCATCATACATGTCTTACCGCCGCTGCCCGATACTCCGAAAAACAGCACCTCCACATCACCTCGGATTATTTTTTCTTCGGGACACAAAGTATCTGTCGGCAGACTCTGCATTTCACAAGTAAGATGAGGATACATTCTAATATGCTGAAAAGCGTTTTCAGTAAGGAGTCCGTAAATGTCGACAAGCTCATCTTTAGAAAAGAAACCGCTCTCTATATAACCATAAACCTTTTCACGGCCATATTTCGAACAATCTGTCCGGATGTCCCGCACAATCATCATTTTCTTTTCTTCGGTTGAGAGCCATTCAGTCATGTCTGCCGGTAGTATTATTTCTTTATTTGGATGATCAGTATTCGGTTGTTGGCGCTCCAGAAGGAGGAAGCGTTTGTTATTTTCAGCGTATAGGATTTGTCGCCGTTCTTTTCAAGCGTATACGATCCCTTGGGCACGTCGCTGAGTATCTTCGGTGACTTTCCTTGTATACTTATGGAAGAAAGCGTGCGGATGTCACCCTTGGTCAGCACAGATTTGTTGATATTTGTAAAATCGACCTTCTTTTTCTTGATGATCCGTCCTTCTTTCTTCAGTATACCCTTGCTGATGAGTTGTTCTTCGGTGCCGATTATGTAGTATACCTCATTCAGCTGAGCATCCTGCTGGGCGATTTGCTGACGCTGCTCTGTATTAACAGCACGTTCTGTAGCTATAGTATCGCTCATCTGAGCAACCCTTTCTTCGAGGACTGCCACACTGAAATTGCGCGAATTTACTTCGCCTCTGAGCCTTTCTACCTCAGCGTCCTTTTGGGCGAGCGAGTTTTCCAGGAACTCGATAATGCTGTGAAGCTGCCCGATCTGCATGGCGCTATTGCTGAACCGCTCCTCGAGCATGCTGAGCTTCTCCTTCTGCTCGCTGATTACCTGGGCAAGGATTTCCAGACGGTTTCTGATACCGCTCCGTGTAAGCCTGTTCCCTTCCTCGTCGACGCCACTGACGATAATTCGCTCGTGAGCCGCTATAGTGTCGAGACAGAACGCAATTTCCGCCATAGCCGACGTCATCTGATCCAGAACAGCCTGTTGCTGCGCATTTACCTTGGTCAGCGAATCCTTCTCATGTTTCCAAGCCTCCTCGGCTGCGCTGTTACCTTTCTTTCCGCACGAAACTGCCGAAAGAGACATCAGCGAAAGAGCGGCAGCTGCATAAAGTATCTTTTTCATTTCCTTGTTGAAATTTTGTTTTTCATTTCTCGTTCAAATTCCGCAATACTATTCACCGGAGGGCAATCAACCCAAAGCGCCTGGTCAGATTTAGGCAACGCAATATACCAGTCGAATATCTTCTGCTGCGACGGCGAAAATTCATCAGCATGAATTTTGTATATTTTCAGCAGATTTTCCACATCGTGGTTTTCAACCATAAGTCCCGACAGCAGTACGTGTTTCAAGGCAAATATTCTATTACTGTATTTTTTCCGGGTTGCCGTTGGCACCGAATCATTCATTTCCTCGATTTGTGCGATCTCTGCGAGTGTCACGTCGGCAGAATCGAGCAACTCGGCAGAGATCTCTCGCGCCGGAACCTCATAAGCATCCTCTGTCTCTGAAAGTTCGACTGCCGCCATCTCGCACGCCCCTTTGACAGCAATGACAGCAGCAATTCCGACAAGAAGCACCATAGTCAGCTCATAGATGTGCCGGGAATGTTTCCAGTCGTTACCGCCATCCATGGCTTTCCAGAGTGACCGTTTTGATGTCTTGTCTTTCAATATGAACAGGGGTACGGCAGTCAATATGACTGACGTTCCAGTGATCGCTGCAAGTATGTATGCGCCGTCAGGTCCAAAAGTCTCAGACAGCCATATAGGATAAAGTTGGATAAGAACCGCAGACAAGGCTATATTGACCAATACTACGATCCAGGCTCCTAACCTGCGCCATCGGGTAATTAATGTTACACCGACAGAAAAGACCAGAAAGTAAGCAGCCAAAATGCCGCTGACCGACGCACTGCAGGCGTTGCCGGTCATGAACATCCAGGCAGCACAGAGCACGAACGCAAAGATGCCTGCAACAAGTAAAGCCTGCAGTAACGAATTATACATATCCGGTCTATGTCGGTCTGCTGTCATGAATCGGTATAGTTACTTCTCTTTATTATCCTCTGTGTCTCTGTATTTCCCGAGTGCTACTGTCGCTTCTTCGGAATATGCCGAATTAGTCTCGGAACACCTTGTATACCAGGCAATAGCTTCGTCACGGTTGCGGGGTGCACCCATGCCGGTCGCATAGGCTTTCGCTACTTCCAGCATAGCGGCCGGAATGCCTTGTTCGGCAGCTTTCTTGAAACAGTTGAATGCCTCGACATATTCAAGTTCATCCTTGTAAAAGAGACCCATCTCGTAATTAGCGGCCGGATCCCCTTTCTCAGCTGCAGTTCGGAAATATTCAATCGCGGTCTCGGGATTCTTCTCCACACCAAGGCCATTCTTAAACATCATTCCGAGCTGATAATTGGATTCTCCGCTGTCAATACCCGATTTTCTCAGCTCCTTGTAAGCCTTCGAATAATATTTGTCAGACCTTGCTTTGTCATGGAAAGGATAGTACTCGCTGATGCAGATTTCTCCCATCTTGATAAGCGCCTTGACATAATTCTGATCCGCTGCGGCCTTGTAATATCCGTAAGCTTTCGGCAAAGATACGGTGCGGTTGTTCAGCCCGTGCTCGTATTCATTTCCCTTCTCATACATCTGTTCGGGCGAAAGACCTGCGAGAAGTGCCTTAGAGAGATCCACGAACTGCGCAGGTTGCTCGACCGTCACCCCAAGTCTGCGAAGAGCCTCGCGGGCCGGACAGTCAAGCGCATCCGAGTATTCGGCTGACTTTCTGTAATTTTTAATAGCCATGGCCGAATCCTCCGGTGTTCCGAAGCCTTTTTCGTTCATAACGCCCACAAGATAGTAGGCAGCAGACCGGTCACACTCATTGTTGGCGCTTGCCAGTGTGAGGTATTCAAGAGCTTTATGATAGTCTTTGTTATCAAAGTAATACTTTCCGAGAGGATAAGCGCATTCCGTGACTCCGTTTTCGACTGCCTGTCCATAATACTTAGCCATAAGAGCCTCGTCTCTGACGACACCACGGCCATCCCGGTAAGCCTCTCCCAGCTTCGCGGATGCCGGGCCATAACCTGCATCGGCAAGATATCGAAGGATCTTCAGCGCCTTGTCATATTCCTTACCGTCATATAGCTCACTGGCTCGGCCGTATATTTCCGACTTGTCCCCGGTCAGATCCAGACCGCCCAGGCCGGAGTCGATAATCGCGATTATGTCCCGACGGGCATTGTCCAGTTCTCTGAACACGGCTTCATAGGTCTGATTGAACAGCGTCACATCTCTGCATATGATATCTGTATTCAGTAGGCAGTGGCCGTCGTAGCATGTCAGCTTTACAGCCCGGTTCTGGTTTACCGATGAAATGCTACTTTCCACATTATCTCTCGTAAGGCCAACCGTTTCGTTGTACGGCAGCCTTTCGAAAACGCTTATAAGTTGATCATCAATAATTATTCTATATTGAATACTGTCTTCTGAAAAATGGATATCTCCTTCTGTAAAACCTTCTACTATAAAGCCTGCTTTTTCCAAAGTTGCACATATTCCGGCACGCAGCTTCTTTTGCCGAGCATCGAGACCACTTGCATCAGAAGTGATCGTCACTAAAGCTGCTATCAACAGCAGTATAAATTTTTTCATCGATAATTTGTATTATTTGATTGATCCTGCGACTCTTGTCAACTGATTAAAAAGATAGTCGAAAGCTGAGTTAAATTGCTCAGGTGTAGTAATAAACAGATCAGCAACTATAACTACATTCTTTTCCATGCAGAATATCTTGACTGCTGCAGCTGAATTATATTCCGACATATTTTTCATCACATTTTCGCGTTTGATGCTGTCATCAAACCTGACATAGCGCGCCAGCCGAACGAACATCGGATCCGTCTGCGTTTCATCGATCTCGATGTAATAGGAATTTCCATTGACTGTGAACTTAAGGCCGTCATCACGGCGTTCGATGTCATAGCCTTTGCCTTTCAGATTTTCCTCAATACCGGAGCGCAAGGCCTCCTGATCGGCATTGTAACCTTTGGCGCTTGCCGTGATGAAACTTCCGACAAACAGCAGCAGTATTAATAATTGCTTCATATTTATTCTGTTTTTCATTTATTCTCTTTCTTTTTTGTGCCCTGCACCTCATCAAGCAGTTCTCTCAGATATTTAGTCCTGACACCCCAATTAAACCCTTGGGATGGGACAAATCTTGAATTATTTACAGCTACAAGCACACCGTCCTTATTAAAAACAGGCGAGCCGCTACTGCCGCCTACTATCTGGGCATCATACTGGACTCTATATTTTTCACTGTTCTTTGTAATCTTTCCATGCTGCGCCTGGGGTTTGATAGGACCGTCCGCACTTTGCATGGACATACCGGAATTAAAACCCAAAACCGTTATCTCATAGTTATCGGGGAGTTCACTATCCATCAAATCAACTTCCGGAACGGTAAAGACAAATGCGTCCGCGGGTATATCCTGTTTTTTGCTTATTTGTAATAAGGCAAGATCATTACCATCTACACCGGCAGGTTCTCCAAGAGCTAACGGACTCGACAAAGGACTCAAGTTATCCAGATTCTCAACTCTTGTGCCGGAAAATGCGGCAAAAGTCCGGACTATTTTGCCTATCTTAAAATCGCCTGTATTTAACAACTTGTCATAAATCCTGACTTGCTCCTGAAAGTACTGCAAACTATCCATCTTGGCTAAATATGATCCATCTAAAGCGCCTAACGCTCCCCTTAACTGAAGTTCATTGTTAAGAGACTCACTTTTTTCCTGGCTAACCTGTTTTTCGTGTTGCAACGATAAACGGAGGAATTTGATAAGATCTTCTTCAGGGTCAGGTGATGCCACATGTCTGTTGGTGGCGATTAGGCCATCCTTCGAAACTAAGAATCCCGTTCCTGTCCATCCGTATGGCCCCGCATCTTTTTCAGAAAAAGATATGCCAGCGACTTTACCATCTTCATCAAATATAAACCACGCCCGTGTGATTGGCACACCATTTGCTTCAATATCTGGCACATTGAGATCTGCATAAAAAACAGCTTGGCCTATAATCAGGCATACACCGGTTTCCATCTCGGCGACGGTCGGCACTTTGCTCTTGTTGAAGTGGTCGTAGAGCAGCTTGCCGCCTATACCCAGCAGCAAAAGCAGAGGGAGCAAGAGCAACCATCGCCAGTTGAAATGCTTGCGAGGTTTCTTGCCTGTCAGCTGAATGGTATATTCAGTCGTGTCGGGAACGAACGACAACTTCGAATTGATGGTACCCTTACCGGGGACATAGAGCTTGACGTCAACATCGCCCGGAGTGAAGATCTCGGCAGGAAATTCGGCTCGTCCCGCCTTGTCCGTAATCTGTTGGCAGGGCGTATCTCCGGCCATTACATCTACTGTCGTTCCCTCGATCGGTTTGCGGTTTTTGTCGACAACCGATATACCGACTTTAGATTTTACTGTACGCTTTATCGTGAAGCGGAACGGTTTCCTGACGGTCTCGGATGTTACCGCGAATTCCTCGGAATTTGCGTAATTTGCCGAGTCAATGGCTATGAATGTCTGACCTTCCTGCATGGTCGGCAACTGCACCATTCCGTTAGATCCGGTATTATATGTTGTATCCTGTCCGGCAATGACGATCTTGATATTGTAATTGCCGACCATATTGCCGGCCTGATCTTCAACGAAAAGCACCGGCGAGTAGTTGATGAATTTCCGGATATAGGCATCATACTGCTCCACCTTGGGCTCGACCTCGAAAGCCCGTTCCTGTATGTCAGGAATATCAGGAAATGAAACGCTGAACGAGGAATGATACGGAAGATCGCCGACTTCGACAAGCCCATTTTCATCTGTCACTCCGCTGACTTCGCCAACAGATGTACGGACCTTGACTTGCTCATCCTCGATCGGTTTCATATTCTGATTCAGAACTTTCAGCACAACATGCTGCACTTTCTTTTTCTTCGGGCGTTCAGCTGTTTCAGCTTCCTGTGTGGCTTCGGCTGCATCGGCATCTGTCGTTTTCTCATTTCCTTCCGCCTCTACATTGTCGCCGTGAACTTCAGCATCACTTTCGGCCAACGGTTTTTCGTCTGTATGGGTATCTTCAGTGATACTGTCCGTGTCATCAGTCTCAGATACATTTTCCGTGTCACCGGTTTTGTCACCGATACCGGCATAAGGCTTCGGACGCTCGGGTTCTTCCTCGGGCTGGGCAGTCTTTGCCACACGCTTTATCAGGGCATCGCCGTCAGCTACAGCCTTATGGGCCTGACGGCAACCCCATCCGGCCAACACAAACTTATATCCGCCCTCGGGGAGCACTCGGAAGAACACGAAGCTGTCGTCGGGTACTTCAAGAATATCGTCGGCATAGGGCGCAAGCTCGTTGCTGCTGTCGAGTTCTTTCTTTACCTTACGGAGGACCGGGTTCAGATTCACCATAGCCTCGCGGGCTTCCTTTTCAGGAGCCTCGGACAGAGCTGTGTAGTCGGCATCGTCATCAACATACCATGTAGTAGTGGCCGACATCGTCTTGATATCAGCAAACAGGCCTGCCGAACTTCCGAACAGCATCCGGAGCCGCGCGTACACATTGTTGTAGTTGAGTTTCAACCGAAAACTCAGCTCATTGTTATTAGCCTTAAGTATCTGTCTCATTTGCTGTTATTTTGCGAATTGCGGGAACGCCTTCGGACAGGCTTTATAAAGTGCGACCTTCTCCTCGTCTGTCAATTTTCCATTAATAAATCTCTCTAACATTTGCTGAATAAAAGGTATCTGTACTAAACGGATATCAACTTCCTCCTCATCAGCCCATTCCAGGTATGTGCGCGAAACGCCATCTTTATTGCTTTCAATGGCATTGAATAATCGCCCCAAAGCATATACTGCAGGCCGATAATTTTTAAGCTGAAATGCAACATTCTTGTATTGCTCGGCATGCATAGGAAGCAAATACTCACCAATCTTATTTGCCCGATGAATTAGATCATTGTTTCCGGCCAGGTCATATATTTCATCTAGACTATTAAGAATATCAATAATTGATAAGTAAGCATTTGCCAAAAGCTGCTCTTTATATGGCTCTAACTTCAATACAATTTCTTCGCGATATACATTTATACTGTCCAAAGACTTGAATGAAGCGATATAATCTTCAACAGTAAATTGTTTTTGAATAAAAAGTTTCTTATAATCTTCGTTTCCCTTCAAATTATTTAAATCAACCGTGTACATCTTTTCTATTTTCTGGAGAGAATCGAGTTCGGCTGTAAGAAGTATATCGAGCTTCTGAAGATCCGGGATAATGGTGTTAAGCAGATTGTTTGAAATCCTTGCTGAAAGATCACAAACAGAATCCACCTTGGCCTCATTTTTGGCGTAGGATGATAAACCAAGTGCCAAAAGAATTACAATAAATACTAATCGTTTCATGACGGTTACCAATCTGTAGGAATTTTTGTTTTTGTATATCCCTGCTGTTCTACAGGTGAGGCAGTATACCCGGAGTCGTTCGTTTTGGTATCGGACTTCGAACCTGCTAATTCCTCTGCTTTGTTTCTGTTTTTTGCTTCCTCACACAGTTTACCATAAAGTTCCGAACCTTTCTCCACAAAGGGTGAGACTGAAAGGATCGTCAATAAATTGGCAGAAGCTTCGGGATTCTGGAGCACCATCTCACAGATCTCGAGCCATTCTTTGTTAAGGGAATCTATTCTTGCCTCAGTGTCTGTAATTGCCTGTCGCTTTCGGTCAATCTGTGCACAAAGATTTGCAGCCTCCCTCAATTGTGCCTGCATTTCGTCGAGTGCACTGCCATCATTCTGCGAATAGGCAACAGAGGCAATCAGCCCGAAGCATATAGTTAAAAGTATCTTACGCATAGTTCATTATCATTTACTTCTTTCTACAAATGAACTCAAACGCGACCTTGCACTTGAATTCGTTGATATTTCGTCGAACCGGATCTCATCGTCAAGCAACTCCGAATTCCTTGTTGAGCCGTAATGATTCTCAATCGCTTTCTCAAGATTCATGTAATATTCCGACTCGGCTCTCGCCCTGTCAGACGCCAGCGATGCCACACGGTTTCTTATGGATGTATTCTTACTGAAATGCGACTTGTAGTACTTCATCCGGTTGATCCTGTCCCGTGCTGCATCGGCGGAAACAACCTTGAACGGCCTCAGGGGACGCGAATAGCTCGCATGGCTGCTGAATGACAGCAGTCCCAACAGCTGACGGTATTCCGAGATCATGGTCGAGGCATTCGCGAGATTGCTGTCCGATCCGAACGACCCTGCTTTAGAATCGAGAAAGGAAACCGTATTTTCATACGACTTCAAATCCGAAGCGGAATAATCCGATCCCTTGAAAAACTCGTCGACACGGCTATAAAGGTCGCTGCACGAAGCCGTAAAAAGATATTTCAGCAAAGCGTTTTCTTCATCAAGGGTAATTAACTCACCCTTGCTTGTTTCACGGTCGGTATGGATACCTGACTCGATGGAGCGATAGCCGGCCTCGGACCAATTATCTTCATCGCAGAGTTGGTCGATCTTCGCCTTCCATTCCTTTGCTTCTGCCGAAGTAATATCTTCGACTGCGTCTTCCTCTTTGTCGGACGACATTACACTTATCAGTAAGACAACCGCTCCGATTATAACAGCTGCAAAAAGCAGTAACTTTATTATTTTCATAGCCCTAACATTATAATAACTTCTTCGAATTCTGTAAGACTATTTACGTCACGCAATATGCCTGCATAACGGGCATACTCATCAGGAGAGATCTCCTTCCATATTTGCCTAATCTTATTTGCCTGTATGGCGGACAATCCTCTAACACTTGGACAAAGACCGCGCCTAAGAATTGAAATCATACTTTGAAGACTCTTCATACGCATCTGATATTCTTCAGGAATAGTGATTCCCTTTTTGTTAGCCTCGGCTTTTATGCGCGCTATCGTTTGGAGAGAAGCATCGCATCTGTCCAATACACTCCAGTCTATAATCTGTGCTCTATCTGATTCAGACTGAATACCGTAAGTCGCTTCCGTCCCCCAAAAAGCGAAAATGATTATACAGAATAATACTCTATTAATTATTACCATCCAATAGACTTTTAAATATTTGTTCAAATTCAATAAGACTTTTAATTTCTTTTAGATCCGGAGCAAACTGAGTATACTCATTTTCTTTTCCTCTCCAGATTTGCTTGACCTTATTAACCTGAGATTGCGACAATTGCCCTACCCTAGCTGTCGGTCGTAAGCCCTTACGCAGCGTTCCGATCAGAACTTTGAGATAATAAATTCTATCTTTCCATTTTTGTGGTATGTCGATACCTCTTATGCGGGCCGTACTTTCAATCAATTTAATGTCATCAAGTGAAACATTATCCCGATCCAGGATGGACCAATCAATCCCAATTTCTTCATTCAGGTCGTTTAGAACTTTTGCATAAGCCGGGTTAACATTAGACAGTCGTAAGATCTGTTTATTAAGGTCTTTAGGAATAACACTGTCTTTAAGTTCCCGATAAGATGTCAGCTCTGAGTTCCTTACAGACAACTTAACTATTACCTGGTCATCATGCAAATCCGATATCGCATACGACTCGGACGCAAAAAATATCGGTTGCTCATTTATTCTTTCTCCTGACAAAAGCACCTTTACATATATAGAATCATGCCGGTTTTCAGGCAAATAAGATATTATATATTCTTCACCTTGTTCTTTGATTTCAATTTGTTCCTCTTTCGATCCGACCTTAATTTCCAATAGATCTAGATTTTCAGCATCTATTGTCGGCTCATCAGAATCGTCTTCTAATACAAAACTAACCGTCTTAGATCTAATATCATCCGATTCCTCTCCCTGGGGTTGCTCTGTATCTGTTTCTTCCTGATCAGGTTTGTCATCGTTGCGGGGAATAAGCAGCCATGATCCGACAAACAATACTAAAATTATTGCCAATGCCATAGAAACGCGCTTGATGTTTCTGCGTCGCTTTTCATTTTTGGCGTCGATTTCAGACTGTTCAAAGGCAGTTATTTGAGAAGGGTGCGACCTTGCCCCTCCTGCTGAATTGCCGCGCGTCCGAACTGCTTCATCCCTATACCCGCCATTCACCCGGCCATCTTCGGAAGCCTTAGCCTTTCGCCTGAACTCATAATTTTCCGAGTTCGGTGCAGTTTCTATTGTCTCGAATTCATCGGACTCTATACGCATCTTCCATTCATACACGTTGCCGGGTAACACATCCGTTTGCGCGCCCGTCACATTATTATACTGACGCTCAACCCCGGTTATGAGGTTTATGAGAGTAATCTTTAACGGAGGAATTGTCCTTGGCTTTCTGGTTTTATTATCAACCGGATTGAAATTCCAGACCCATCCGGTCAAAACAGATTTAATGACCGATTGGCCATCGTCACAATCACGCAGATCGAGCGATGAAGTTGATTTATCCGTATCAATATAATAATCCGGATTACCGAATTTAATTTCGAAGCGTTCAGTTACTTCTCTGCCGACAAAAGTATATTCATCCGTTTTAACCTCTATAGGACTTTTGCCCGGCAAACAGAGAAGCGGACGAAGAACCTCGATTGGCACAGGGTCAGTGCTGCCACTTTTCGAATCGATGAACTGGAATTTTATGGTTTTTTGATCTTCGGGGAAATTGAACTTCAGAACGAATATTCCTCGCTCGTCGATATGTCCGTTGATATCGTAGCCGGCCTTTCCGTTGAGAATCTCCTGATACGTATAATCCTTATTGTCCAGATCCTTGTAGCCGAGCCCTGGGACAAGCTGATAGATACGATCGGAAAGGCGCACTTCTTCCAAAAGCAGCCTTTGTTCATTCTCGATTTTGACACGATAGGTTACTATCTCTTCTGCGGGCTCGTCGATGTTCTGCGGAGCGTTTTCACCGAAGAACACATGATGATAGCCCTCGTAGGCCTTGCGCATCAGCGACGACAGATATTTGGGCATATCATACTCCGACGCGCGGATATAACCAGCACGCTTATTGACAGTATTATTGTCAATATAAGCGTTGACCGGCTTCTGCAGCCTGTCATCCACCAGCTCATACTTCGAAAGTATATCAGAATAATAATCCTGCGAGAATATTCCGGGATTTTCGTTCACATACCCATTGCGGACGTTGTTATTATAAAACGCCGCATTCACTTCATTCAGGAGCTTATATATTGCAGCTTTATCACGTAAGTCTGCCAGGCTTGATACTATCTTATTACGCGGAACAAAGACTGTCACAACAACAATACCCGGACGGCTAAATGAATCCAGAATATGCGTAACAAGGCTTACGGCAACTACCTTCGGAGAAAAAGAAACCGTATATACTTTTTGATCGGAACCACTCAGGAACTTCACAAAATTCCGATAATCGAAATTGATTTTTGCCTCGTTAAACACTTCGTTCGAACCGGGCGAAGTATAAAAACGCGAGAAGCCTGTCAGATTTCCTGATATTATAATGTTGACACTCATTTTTTCTGTTTAGCTATTGAAAAAGTCTCTAAAGACACCTGTCCAGCCTTTTGGTCTTATTGCAGTAGTATTCTCCTGTATCACGCGAAGTATCTTGAGAGAATCCCTTTCATCGAATGTATAAACCTCCCCCGGCATGAATTTACCAACGCAGAACGGATAGAGACCGACATGGAATCCTGTCTGACGATTTATGTTGTATTTTTCACAGACGTCCTTGATATCTTCAAGTACAGCCTTATACCCCTGTGATTCGAGTACATCGTTTAGAACATTTTCATCAACAATATCGCCCAGTGTATCACTTTTAGTCAGTATGACATGGATAGCTACAACTTTCTTCATCAGGTTCCTGTTTTTCGACAGTAAAGATGAAACACAGTTCAATACATCGCTCTGCATAACCCATTGTTCGCTGCCCGATCCCATTTCGACCCGCTTTTCATTTGTCGGATCTATAACAAAGAATATCACTTTGTTATTATCATTCGACAAAAGGCCGGCTGCTCCGGGACCAAGATCAGCAAGATCTGACGAAGCCTCAAGGGCGCCAAATCTTGCGGTCATCTCACCCGACATTTCGATAAGCGCTATTTTATGAAGCTGATTCTTTTCGTCTTTTATCTCACCGTCAATGACCTGTATATAACTCTGCTCGGTTGCTGGCGGAAGCATACTCATTTTAGCATAGTTACGGAGATCCATTGCATAATTACCGCCGCCACCGGGGCCTTTAGGGTCAAATCGAAAACCAAGATGACCTGTCAGGCTCATTAAACCTGCAAGTACGCATGTCTTCCCCGAACCAGAAACGCCAAAGAAGAAAATATCGGTATTCCCGTTTTCGCTGGTCGGATTTTCCAACTTTGAAACAGGCAGGGTACGCTGCTCCATCGCAAGTGTGCGATATTCCTTTATATGACTGTATGCCCGGTCGGTCAACGTATATGTCGAGTCAACCAAATCTTGCATAGTCAAAGCATTCGTACTGATGTATTCGTACATCATTTCACGGTTGTACTTGAACGGATAGCGCTTCATATCCGACAGAAGGATGCCCTTCATATTACGGATAAGGCGCTCTGCCTCTTCCCTATACATTGAATAGGGGTGTTTGTTGATAAAAGCCTGATATGCCAAGATTGTATGTTTCTGCTTCGCATCTATCCAGTCTTCGCGTGCGACTTTCTCGTCGGCGATGCGTTCGAGCTCCTTACGCGCCTTTTCAAGATATTGCTGCGCTGTAACTGACGGATTCATTTCATACTTGTGTATGAAGTTATTGATATTCTCAGCACGCGCATCAAGATCAACCATCGCCATAATGGCTTTCCAGTCTTCGATGATAGATCTGCTCTCCCATTCCTCAAGAAGCGCTTTTGCTTCTTCTAAATGCGTCCCCGGATAGAAGCCCGATAAACACTTGCGTATAAAGCTGCTCAGAGCAAACGCATCATGTAAGTTCTTTGCTTTAGTAAACTCGATAAGCTCGGCCTTGCGAAGAGCCTCCGGCAAATAATGTTCGGAATATATGCCTTCCTTTATTTTTGCTATGAAGTCCAATACTTTCTCAAGTTCGTCTGTCTGACGAAGAGACAACCATTCGCGGTCTTCGTATTCGGCGGCTAATTTGTGCAGACGGTCCATCGCTTCGCCAAGATGACGGCTTGTGAAAACACCTTGCTTGCATTTTTTTACAAACACCTCAAGTTCTTCAAGGGAATTCTGCGAACGGGCCCATTCCACTTCCTCTATCTCGACATTGTAAAGCTGTTCAAGCTGATCGATTTTTTTGTAATTTACAGCTTTGAGCCCATCAACGGTGACGCCTGAGTTCGGATCCAGACACAGCCTCAGCAGGTCTTCCATGTCTACACCCTGGCGATTGCAGTTGATGTAGATATTATTTATTTGTTCTTTGTCCATATATCAATTTTAAAGTGCGTAACCGCCTCCATTTTCAATTTTAGACTTGTCACCAAATGGCATATCTATTGTGTTTCGTTTATCCCCCAATATATATCTGATCAATCCGAGGAAACCCAGGAACAACACTGCCAGCAGACCAAACAGGGAGAACGAACCAACAGATTTGAATGTATCGACTATCGTACCGTCGTCGGCATCGCTTTCAGCATCAAATTCCGGTACTTCGGTCTCGAAATTGTTATGAGCTTTGCTGTAGATTTCCTCAAGTTTAACGGCAAATTCGTCTTGGGCAGATCCCAATTCAAGGGCATACTTTGGAATATCCAGCATATTCCAGTTATCGAAATTTTTCTCGCAGTTCTTTACAAGGCTATTCTTCTGATTCACGAGATTAGTGTACTCAGAGCCCTTAAGCATCTTAGAAAAGCTCGACACGGCCTGATTCACACTCTCCTGACTGATTTCCGACGGATCGTCACTACCGATAAGCTCGGCAATACGGGCCTTACCCTCAGGCGTGGTGAGCATAGCTTCGAGGTCGATCTGATAAGCACTTGCACGCTGCTCGCATTTGCTGCTGTAATCACTGAAAAGTCTGTTAAGGCCGTCGATGTCGGAGTGCACCTCACTCATGATTTTCTCCTTATCGACCTGCACGTCGAAGAACTTGGCGGTGAAGATGTAACATGGCACGAGCCCTATCAGATAAAGGGTCAAAAGTGCATACTGCACAATTCTCCAGGTCGACCGATCTCTTTCCTGAGCCTTTGCGTACGCCGCAAGGAAAACAAAGACAGTCATCAGCACGACCGTGAGAATTGCTACCACGAGGCTGGGGATGCGGTCGCCCAGGGTCATGAAATTCATGCCGAAGAAGACGAGAACACCCATCAGCAGCAGAGCCACAAAGGAAATTATATCTCCTTTGGATAAATTCCCGGATGGTTTTGATTCGTTCATAATTGATCTATTTTTTTATTTCACTTATTCTTACAAGATTGAAACACAGCCTATTCGCCACGCTTGTAGCCGTGCAGGAAAGATAGCCTTTACGATCCGCTGAACACTGATACGTATAAGGCATAAAGGACTGCTGTGTTGTCGAACTAATTGCTGGACCAGACTGTGTGATATAAATTTGGTCATTAACAATGCTCGCTTGCAGAGAAGCGACAAATTCATTGCCTTTGTTTACGGCAATCAGCTGTCCCTTCATATTGTTGAATGTCATGTATAACTCCACAGGGCTGTTGTCATCCATACTGACAATTCCTGCAGTTGATTTCCATGTTCCGTCCAGCGAACGAGGATCCTCAATCACATCCTTGTACATCAAAGTGTCAGGCTGAGCAGCAGCTTCCGGACAGATTTTTTGCAGGCTGTCGATCTGCGCCTGGAGTTGCCCGACTTTCTCTCTGATCCGGTCACAGTCGATGAGAGGCTCCGCAGGTGCCGCGTACTTGAATTCATAAAGAGCCTTGCCGATGTGTATCATAGGACCGACAGACGGGTCGACCGGAATACCTGTCCGCTGCAGAAGAGATATGGCCTGCTCCGCGGTAATATCTCGGTCGACTGATTTCAGCAAAGCTATCGCCCCCGTAACAACCGGAGCAGCCATGCTTGTTCCCTGAAGATAAATATATTTGCCGTCGGGAGCTGCGCTGTAGATTGACACTCCGGATGCCGACACGGTCGAATAATACCGATCGAGATCGGGATAGCGGCCGTAATTGCTGAATGAAGCCTTAGACATGTGTGGATCGGTTGCCGAGACTTTCAGCACTCCGGCATCGCGATTATGAGGATCAACTCCGGCTATCATATTGTCGTTTCCGGCAGCGAATACTATGATACAGTTACGCTCCCGGGCCTTACTGAAAATACGGGCCCACATGGCTTCCTCATGCCGGAAAGAATTGAATATAAAATTGAGCTGCTGGGCTTCAGACATCGCCTTCTGTGCGGGTGTCATACTTAGACCCAGCGAAATGTTTATGACATCGGCGCCGTTGTTTATTGCATACATCACGCCTTCCATTACAGCCGTATTGCTGATCGAGCCGTCACGGTTCATACTTCCGACCTGCACGGGCATCAGCCGGCAGTTCGGTGCGATTCCCAACAGGCCGCTGCCGTTGCCGGAATTGCCGACGGCAGTTGCCGCTACATGGGTACCGTGGGCCCTGGCACCTTCTTCTGCTCCTACGGGACTGACTCTGTCATCCTGACTCAGGACATTATATGCTCCGACGATCTTCCCGGCCAGTTCAGGATGACTGAGATCAAATCCATTGTCGACAACCGCAACCACGACCTCTTCCGATCCCTGAGTAAGATCCCAAGCCGTACGCGCTCCTATGGCATCAATGTACCACGACGCCTGACCGTCGGACAGCCCGGGATCATTGGATGTGAAACCGGCATTATAGACCGTTTCCTCAAAGACATCGAAACTGAAATCGGGGAGCTTCGAGTTCAATTCATTCAATACCTTGATTCTCTGATTGGCCGGTACCTTGATCTGCAGCATGTACGTATCTTCCTTGTAGTACTTGATCTCGTAGTCCGATGACGGATATGCTTTCTTGAAAGCCTTGGCCCATTCAAGCATCGTGTTGTCATCTTCTTTCTCAAGCAGAATGTTGAGGCGGTCAGTAGCCACACTGTATATACTGTCCTCGCTCAGTCCGACGCTACCGTCGTCAACCGGCATTATGACAGGTCTTTCAGGCAACGGATTGAAAAATGGATTTACCTGACTCAGCTGACCATGACAATTCCTGAAGACAAAAAGTCCCAGAAGAACCAGTAATGCAAGAAGCAAAATCCGCCACAGTTTTCTGAAAAGGAATCTCACACCTTTCCAGAAATCCCTGAATAGGTCCTTCCATCCGTAAGGCGTTTCTTTCTTATCTATTGCCTTTTTGTCATCTTTGGGCTTTTCCTCTTTCTTTTCTGTATCCTTTTTGCCTTCCGGATCTTTACTTGTTAGCTTGTCAGCAACATCAGTAGTTTCCGGCAGCACACCGTCTTCACTAACGGCTTCCGGCATCACTTCGCCATTGACGCCGGTTTCAGGAGTTTTATCAGTCGGCTCGGGTGCGGAATCTTCTGATTGCATAGTACCTGCCGTCTCTTCGGTTTCATCTGAAGCCGTTTCACTGTCATGTGGATCAGGCGCTTCTTCATTCTGCACCTCTGAATCATTATCGGGAACAAGAAGTTTCGGATTCTCTCTGTGCGTAGAGTCCCATCCCCCGAGGAATTTGCCACTGCGGTAGATGCCGCCGAATCCGTCCGGAGAACTCTGTCTGGGAACGACACCCCAGTTGACCAGCACTATCTTGTCGTCACCGCAATATACCGAACTGTCATCGATATTCGACAGCGCCTTACTCAGCAGATCGCTCAAAGGCATGCCGCCATCCTCTTCCTTCAGGGTCGCGATAAGATGCCGAACCGCCGTAATCTCTTTATATAGGAGATACGAGTAATACTTCCTGTCCTCACCGCCGAGTTCAGCAAGTTTGACCGGCCGGTTGCTGAATGCATCACTGCTCCAAATGATGTCATTGCGGGTGCGTATACGCGGATTGGCAAACATATCCTTATACGGGAAATCTGCACGCGATTCCAGCATTCCGCGCATACCCTCGTAATAGTCTATCACATAGACAGACTTCAACTTGGGCAGAATGACATCCTTAAGCAGTGTGCGCTGTAGATCCATGGCTTAATCCGATCAGGCTAAGGCATCGTAGACAGCAAGCAGTTCGCCGAGCTTTCTGTTTGCCTCGATATCGTAATTGGGGATATTGTATGATGCGATAAATGATATCAGCAGCATCTCTATCCACTTGTTGTAATTGGCGAATGAAGGCAACGAGGACAATGTGTCGTTCTCCTCGGTCGGGCGTATCTGGTCAAACAGCATCGACAGTTCGTCAATTGACTTAGGCGTCTTACCGGCCATTCCGTAGTCGAAAGACAGATGAAGACCGTTTGTCTGATCAATCTGTCTAAGTTCCGCAATCTTTTCGGGCGAATAGTAATTGTATCCGAAAGTCACCACAAAGTCGTTTATGATCTCGGCGGTTGTATCCGCGATCATATCAAGAATTGCATGCGGTACTGATATAGCGTCGACAAAAGGACTGATCTTTTTACTGATGACAGACACAAGACCGACCGAATCGGCCGCTGCCTTCATATTTTCAAGCAGATCGAGAATTATCAGTGTATTGCACCCAAGCGATTCATAGAATTTCAGATTCTTCTGCGACTTTAGATCCTCGAGCCAACGGCTGACAATCTCTTCGGCAAGCTGCTGGGAGTTGCTTTTCTGCTTGAAATTGCATTCGAAAAGCCGTTCAAGAGAAATCTGCTTGACATTCTCGAAGAAATTCCTGCAGTCTTCTGTATTCAGGAAGTGATAATTCTGACGCAGAATCTCAAGATTCTCTTCATAAGAGTTATGCGCGCTCAGCATGCCGTGGCAACGCGATATGATAAGGTCATATTCTTTCAGGTCACGTTGCGAGATCATGCGCGTGTTGTTCAGCTCGCGGTAATATATGTCGAACACATAGTTTTCGCTTATCTGTAGATTTTGAATCATGCGGCCGAAGAAATAGTTATTCCTACCGGATATCACATCGAATTCAGCGATGATTGAGCCGCTGCGGGCAATGGCGCGTTTGAGTATATTCGCGTCATCCTCGTCATGATAATATTCCGTCATCACAGATGCGACCACATCGTGAATCTTCCTGATATCGCTCTTGTTCTTATACAGACGACTTTCCTTGGCTTTATCTGCGACAGTTGATAGATTCTTGATTATAAGAACTGTACCATCATTGTTCATTGTGCAGGCACTGTCCCATGCGAGCTCCGGATCGTCAAAGAATTTTTTGACATTGTCGTTTGCAAGGAACGACTCCTTATATTTTCTGTGATACTCCAGGTCGTATTCTTCTGTCTCCATTCCATTTTCGGCAAAACCCTTGAAGAGTCGGTTGCCGGAGCCGGAATCGCCTGAATATTTAAAATCGCGTAGAAGATAAGTGTTCTTGAAACTTCCTTCAGTGGTCCAGTCGTCGAACCAGCGGTTTGACGTAGCCATCAGCACCTGGTCATAAACTACTTTGCTGAAGCGGTCGTCCCATCTTGTTTCGGGGCGTTCGTTCTTGCTTTCCGTCACATCCACACGAAGATCTATGTTGAACTTGGTCGCGATAAGAAACAGCGGTGATCCGGTCGACTTTTCTATAAATTTGCTACGCTCACCGGCATCGCGTCCGACATTATCCGACACCCATTTCTTTAGAATCGGAGGCATGGCAGGCGAGCCGTTCTGCTCGTTATCGTGACAGATCATCAGCACGTTGATCAGTTTTTCGTCGGCGTATTTGTTGAAAAGGTAGCTCACCTTCCCGCGAAGCACCATTTTGTTCGTCAGTTCAATGGGTATCTGGCTCTCATCTATCAATAGACGGGAACGAGCGCCCGGAAAATCAAGGATATCAACAGTATTCAGGAAGTTTTTAGTTACGGTCTCGCTCCAGCCCCGTCTGTTAAGATAACTTATGAGACTTTCATCCGTGATTCCGTCTATCTTAAAGCTCAGCTTCTCTTCAATAGACTCTTTCGGAATAGTGAAGACGACCTCGGCTGTCATAGCGCTCAGCAGACTTTTGCTGAAGCCGGGAATGACCTTCCGGTTACCATCGTAATATATCAGAATGTCTGTCCCGATGTTCAAGTCGCGGTTATCTGTCATCGGTTCTTGGGACTCCAGTTTCTGGAGGCAAACGGAACCCATCAGAGTATTATGTGTGTTGAGAAGGGCGCTGATTGGTATACATACATGCGAAGCGAAGCCTACTGTCTGGTATCCTTCGATTATGCGCCTGAAGAGACTGGTGATTTCAGGATTGTCATACCATATCTTTGATATAATCCCCGGCCAGTCCTTAGGCTGAATCTTGCGGACAATTTGGGCAAGAATGTCGAAAAATTCCGAAGACAGCAACTCATTTGCCTCGTTCGCCATATATCGCTTAACATACTCACGGATATTGAAAATCTCATCTTCGTCGAGAAAGTTCTGTATGTCAGGCATATCGCCGTAACGCCTCTGCAAAGAACGCAGCGTTTCATTTATTTCCTCTCTGGGAAGTATGGTATGGCTTTTCACGTCAAGATGGGCCGTATCACACAGGATTTGGATTATATCTGCGACAGACAGCAGTTTGACCTTGATCGGAAAATTCTCATCAACGCGCTCGTACTCCTTTGTGAAACGTGTTACTACACCAGTGGCTTCAGTGTTGTTCGTAAGCGGATTCATCTCCTCGATGAAGTTGTAGACTTTTCCATCCTTGCCCTCTACCGTAAACTGAGTGCCTTTCGAAGCAAGAAGACTGCTGATGACGTATGATTTGCCTTTCTGACTCTCGCCGAACGCCGCAATGGCCGGGTTGGACGACAACGAGAACAGATAGCGCTTAAGCTGACGGCGTTTGTCGACAAGTTTTTTGAAAACTTCGATTCTGCGGCTCTCCGCCAGATTGCCTTTCGACCAGGAAATAAAATCATTTATCGATTTTATCTGGTCTGACACATTCCGGATCAGCTCTGCATTCCTCCTTGTGATTATATCTTCCATTAAATCTTCCATTGAAGCTGACTTTTAACCGTTAATACTTAATACGAACTCGCCCTTGTCAAGCCAGTAGGTCCCTTCGTCCGCGAGACTTTGTACACGGAACTGCAGATTCTTGATCGCGAATGGCTTACCCATTGAATCGACAGCCGAAACTATCTTCAGCGTTTCCTTGTCCTGGCCGTAATTTCTGACTATCGACACTTTCAGTGGCAGCGACACCGTGCGTGGATCGACGTCTTCCGACAATGTCAGCGAATAGATTGGACGCGCCTGATAGAACTGCGACACAAGCTGTTTGCAGCCTATGAAAAGCGGGAAGCCATGGACTTCGAACGTTGCCGAATTTTGGTCCGGAGTCAGTATCGCTTCTGTAATTTTATGGTTGACAGAACTGTACAGACCCATGTAATTAGCAGTTGATGCCATGGTCTTCTTAAATTTCGACATATCCATGTGGAAGCCGCTGATTCCGCCGTTCGATGCCATATAACCGATCATCGCGCCAACGGCGACCAACGATTTCTGATCTCTGAAATAGCCGAGGCCATCGGCAAACGGATACCATTCGCCTACCCTATAGTCATTAAGGCGTATAAGCCTGTTGGGCGATATCGGATAATACTTCAGGAACAGATCGGTAATAGCATTGAGCGAAGTAGGCTTACCTGCAAGAAGTATGATGTCGCAATTATATATGTTCAGCACTACGGCGAGCTGCTTCATCAAGGGCTCTATCTTGGTAATGACGATTTTCGACAGTTCGTCCTCGCTGTAGCTCCATTTGATTTTTCGGAAGTCGAAATCGACATATGTTTTATTGTCCTTCCTAATGCTGAAATGTTTTGAGAAATGCTCGAGAATAAACTCGGCGGGCTTCAGATCCGTGAAGAAATCATCGAAAGTCATGGTGGTCGCTTTGCGTCCCAGCCGTAACATATCCATCATTTTAAGTCCCATGGGAACCGATATCTGGATGTTGAAGTCCTGGCGCATCTGCCTGTCCTTGTAATCCATGAGCGCTTTATCCTTGCCGAAAAAGTTATGGATTCTTTCCGACGTTTCTCTCGAGGCATGAGCATTTTTGAGCGACTCCTTCTCCTGATCGTTCATAGCTGCAAAGCTTACCTTGCCGCGCAATCCGAAAGCATCTAAGAAATCCTCGTCATCGAGATTCATGTATGCCGAGCATACGGCATTAAATATCGGACCTTCGTACGGTGCTCCCGGTTTCTTATTTTGGCCTTCAATGATGACGGCACGAACTATTTCTTCAAGAATATCGTCGCCGGCGTAGTAGAAACTGTCCCAGTAAAGAGGCGAAGGTGTCAGTTTGCATACACCGCCCTCATCGTATTTGTATGAGCAGACCATGACGTCTGTCGTTCCCGCTCCTATATCAATCGAGCCAATTGTCAGTGAATTCCGGTCATACCCGTCAGCCGCATGCTCGGGTCTCTTGTGACCGTATAGATTGAAGAAATCCTCACAGTGGTTCAGATATCTTTGCGCCACCTCCGCATACAGATACACGAGTTGGCAGCATGTCGCTTCATCATAGCCCCATTCGGTCTTGATTCTCTGCGCCGCCGGATTATTAGGATTCATAGTCAGGTCTTTTACGGAAGGAATTACCTGGATCCTACCTTCCCAATCCTGAGGATTGTATGGTTCATAGTATAAATTCGGATCTTTACAGCGCAAAAGTGCTATATAAGCTTCCTCTGCGCACTGTCGCAGAATGACCTGCTCTTCTTTAGGCATCGCTGTCGGACAGGTGATCAGAATATTACGCAGCTTCCTAGGTATATCTATCTCACCATGTTTTAATCTGAATTCAGGACTGTTGATCTGGCAGTTGGCCTGTTGAAGAATTTCAATCATAACGAAAGTCATGAGTGACCGGCGTGAGAACGAGCTGAATATTCCGCCGACATTTGATTTGCGAAGACTTCCGTCGCTGTCGAACTGTTCGGACAAACCTTTTATATTAATGTAGCGGTTCTGCGATCCGTTCGCCGATTCTTCTTCTGTCGAAATAAAGTCCCACTGTCCGTCAAACTTTGTGCTGTCCCAAAGATAGCGTTTGGGACTGGAATAATTTGTAGTACGTTGAGCTACGCCGTTTGCAGGGCGAGATTTATATATGAGTTTGATCGCCTCGTCACCCACGCGAAGGAAACTTTGCCACTGAAACTGATTCGGTAGATCCATTTCTCCGAATTTGCAGTTATGAAAGGCTATACGCATGTCGAACGGTTTCTTATATACCTTCCACGGTTCGGAAAGATCTTGCATCTGGAGCATATCGACCTTTGTAAAGTCACCGTCTTCAAAGAGTACTCCGCAAGTCCGCGAGTTTCCGATATCAAGAACCAGATCAACCGGTTTTGATCCTTCTTCGTTTGTAAATAAAGTAATTTCCGGCGTAAGACCAAGTTTCTTTAAAAATGAAACGATCGTTATATAATAGGATATATAGCGAAAATGGGTCGTGGAACCATTATTGTCACTAAGCTCAGTATTATCCTTGCTGCCATGAATGAGTGTAGCAATATAATCGTCAACCCATTCGCAGTCGTACGGTTTAGGCGAGAAGAAATTAAACAGACGCGTCAAATCATCGGTGACTGCATATTTTTTCTCTGTCTCCCCGTCAAAGAAAAACGGTCGTACCATCGACGCATTATTCATTACTGAAGCAGTGTCGAACGCCCATATAATATTGTATCGCCTGACATTCTTAAACTTTGCCACGGGCACTAACTTCATTCTGCACCAGCCGCTAGGACCGAAAGCACTACCTTCGCTACCGTCTTTTTCGAACATAGGCATTGGGATCCATTGGTTCTCGATGCAGTCCAGAGGGCATTCACCTTTTGTCAAGTGTTCAGTTATTGAACCTGCAAAACAATAGTCACTGTAATACTCACTCTCGTCAAGAGTATCTAATGAGTCGAAATCGATCTTACTTTCATCAACAAGTGTTTCTACACCGAGAGGATTATTAAAGAGGTACGACGGCTTGTGTTTGCGCAGTCTGTTTAGAGGCACCACTTTTCCACCTGGAAAACTGACTGCCAGATTCAGAGTCCAGATGTCCTCTACGATGTTATACCTCTCATAAAATACCAAGGGAACATCATATCCGTTTTCATCTTTTATGGAAAGAGGATTAAGGAAATTTCCTTCCTTATCGACAAAGCTTTCATCCGCTTTGATCTCAAAAGATGAAGTCATGAACTGAATGCCCGTATTTGCTATAAATGAGGTCTTCATATTCAATATATTAACAAAAGAATAATTGCTTGCAGTACCAACAGCACAGGTATGAAAATCTGGAATACCCTATGCCTGGTTTTATGACGGAATGAAATCATGGCGAGATATGCACCGAGCGATCCTCCGATGGCCGCCGATGTAAGCAGTGTCTTTTCAGACACCCTCCATCTGTGTGTAACGGCACAGTGCTTGTCATAGCCATACAGCACAAGTGCAATGATATTGACGAGGAAAAGATAAATAGCTAACATGATGTGAATAGTATATCGCGTCTATGCCCAAAACAGAATGACGTTGCATCCGAACTGAACATAAAGAGTAATTTCTTCATGTCAATTGCATTAACAACGTCGTTCGACACTGCCGCAACACAATTAGCTATTTTATGGATATTCATTCTAAGATTCTCACTTTCATAAATCCGCATCTCTTGGCAAGAGATTTGATGAAGCTAGAATCTTTTGATACACAGTCATTTTATGCTCCTATAATATGCGATTTGCTAAACAAGCACAAAAAGATTCAGAAATAATTAAACAAATTGATAGAAATTTTTGTTCTACGGGCTCAATATATTAAAGTTTTTTTATAACTTTGCATTCAGACAAGTATCTCTTGCCAAGAGATTTGGATAGATATAGGACTCCGACGAGGACTAAAATTGCCTTATACCGTCGACCTCGGATACATCCCATTCATAACTGAACAAAGGGCTTGAACTCGGCCGGGGTCAGCGACATCGGCATATCCCTGATGACGAGGTTTTTTAGGCGCATGGTAAAAAAACTGTGTATGTGGAATAAAAATCTTACCTTTGCAGATAT
>ERZ1673743.525-NODE-525-length-57604-cov-7.474934_pt1 | contig 57604 bp, 41 predicted proteins | sample MGYA00580197_ERZ1673743 | MGnify/ENA primary metagenome ERZ1673743 (study PRJEB41218, sample SAMN15661795) | gut metagenome | host: Homo sapiens | place: Canada: London | collected 2015-08-20/2019-03-30 | study: EMG produced TPA metagenomics assembly of...
GACCGAACCCGAATCCCTCAGGCGACGACCCAGATGGGCTATTATGACACGCCCTCGTTCAGTCGAGTTCGAGATAGAAGCGAGGCCAGTTGCAGAGGAAAATATCGTCGCGCTCGGCCAGCGAGCCGCATGCGCGCAGGGTGGAGAGTTTGATGTCGCCCACGGTGTAGCAGCCGCGGTCGGAGACGTAGCTCTCGGTGACGCGCAGGAACTGGAGGTCGGCCGGGAGCGCGGCCTCGGGGTGGCGCAGGTAGACGCGGAGCTCCACGTCGTCGGTATATTCCGGCAGCCCGGCATGACCGGCTTTCTTGTATTCATAACGGTAGTCGTGGTGGCGCGCCATTACGTCGCTGAGTATCGACGATGCGGTGGGCAAGCTCCCTGCTCCCTTGCCGAACATGAACTGGCGGTCGTAGCATTCGCCGCGGATTACCACACCGTTGTATTCGTCGTCGACGCTGTAGATGTATTTGCCGGGCGCCACGAATTCGGGCATCACGAACATGGTGAATTTTTCCTCGTCGAGCTTCACACACTGGGCCACGAGCTTGATTTTCACCCCTTTCTCGCGGGCGTAGTGGATGTCGAAGTCGCTCAGGGTGGAGATACCGTAGGTGAACACCCGGTCGGGACTTACATAGCGCCCCAGGGCGTGTACGGTGATTATCACCAGCTTGAAGAGCGAATCGAATCCCTTTACGTCGAAACTCGGGTCGGCTTCGGCGAATCCCAGCGTCTGGGCGCGGCGGAGCGCCTCGCCATAGTCCTCGCCGTGGTCGAACACGCGCGAGAGGATGTAGTTCGACGAGCCGTTGAGGATACCCTTCACTTCCAGAAGGAGATCGTTGTCGTAATACTCCTCGAGGTTGCGGATCACGGGTATCGAGCCGCAGGCCGAGGCGTCGTAGAGCAGGGCGGTGCCCGTCTGGCGCTGTAGCTCGATGAGTTCAGGCAGGTGGCGTGCGATCATGGCTTTGTTGCCGCTTACCACCGATTTGCCCCGACGCATGGCTTCGCTGACGATGGCAAACGAGGCCTCCGCGTTGTCGATCACCTCCACCAGCAAGTCGATGTCGGGGTCAGAGAGGATGTCGGCCGGGTTGTCGGTAAGGATATTTTCGGGGACCTCTACGGCGCGTGGCTTCGATAGCGAGCGCACGCAGATGCGGCTGATGCGGGCGTGGCAGTTGCGTGCGCGCTGCAGCACCGTGAAGATGCCGCTGCCTACCGTTCCGAGGCCGAAGAGGCCGATATTTAGTTCTTTCATATTATATATTATATATGTGTGCTCAGGATTGTTTCATGAATTCGTTGAGTATTGCGTTGAGCTGGCCGTGCTCCACGAGGAATCCATCATGGCCGAATTCCGAGCGGATTTCGCGGTAGACGGCATCGGGAAGCTGACCGGCAAGCTCCTGCATCTCTGCCGGAGTGAATACGATGTCGGTTGTTATGCCGACCACGAGCGCCGGCATAGTCAGCCGGTCGAGGGCACTCTGCATGCCTCCGCGTCCGCGGCCTATGTCGTGGGTGTCGAAGGCGTCGAGGATGGTTTTGTAGGAATAGGCGTTGAAGCGTGTGCTGAGTTTTTCTCCCTGGTGGCGCTGATAGGTGCAGGCGCGGTGCAGGCGCACCGGAGTGTCGTCGCCCTCGGACGCGGGGCGGTTCTGCTGGGTGGCGTTGTAGCCGAGCGGGCCGCGGTAGGTGAGGAGTCCGATGGCGCGGGCGGCTTCGAGTCCGGCCTTGGCGGCGTCAGAGCGCGGTTCGCCGTAGGTGGAGTCGGCCAGGATGGCCATGCGCTGGGTTTCGTCGATGGCGATTGTCCAGGGCGAGGCTTTGGCCGAAGTGGCGATTAGCACGAGTCGCCCGAAACGTCCGGGCTGCTCGGCCGCCCATTCAAGAGCCTGGAAGCCGCCTACGGAACTGCCCACGAGGGTGCCGATACGCTTTATGCCGATGGCATCGGCCAGCAGGGCGAGTGCGCGGGCCATGTCGCGGATGGTCAGCGGCGGGAACCGGTCGTAGTAAGGGCGCCCGGTGGCAGGGTCGGTGCTGAGCGGCCCGGTGCTCCCGTAGCATGAACCTATGATATTGGCGCACACGGTGAAATGCCGTGTAGGGTCGATGAATCCTCCCGGCACCACCGTGCCGGGCCACCAGTCGGCCACGTCGCTGTTGGCGGTCAGGGCATGGCATACCCACACGGCGTTGTCGCCTCGCTCGTTGAGCTCCCCGTAGGTATGGTAGGCTATCTCAAGATTCTGGAGAACGGTGCCGCATTCGAGCTTGAACGGACGGGGATGTCGGTAGATGTTCAGCATAGTCCGGCACGGTGAAAGGCCTGTTTGAAATCGTCGATGATGTCCTCCGGATCTTCAAGCCCCGGGGAGATTCGCAGCAGGGTAGGGGTCACGCCGGCTTTGATCAGGTCGGACGCGGAGAGCTGCTTGTGGGTGGTGGAAGCCGGGTGGGTAACCACAGTTATGGAGTCGCCGATCATGGTCATGTGCGCGGCCAGTTGCAGAGCTTCCACGAAGCGTGCGGTGGTGTCGGTATCACCTTGCAGCTCGGCGGAGATTACGGGACCGTCGCCGTCGAAGCGGAAGTAGCGGGCGGCATTGGCGTGCCAGGGGTTGTCGGCGAAGCCGATGTAGCTCACGCTCTTCACCTCGGGGGCGTCGCGCAGGAACTCGGCGATACGGCGCGCGGATTTCACCTGATGCGACGCGCGCAGCGACAGAGTTTCCAGACCAAGAGCCATAAGGTATGAATCGAATGCCGACGGGCAGGTGCCAAGGTCGCGCAGACCGTCTACCCGGCATTTTGCTATGAAGGCGGCGTTGCCGAAGGCATCGCAGAGGTTCAGGCCATGGTATCCCTCGGACGGGCCGTCGATATTGGGGAAGCGGCCGTTGCGCCAGTCGAAGTTACCCCCGTCGACGATTATGCCGCCCATGGCCGTGCCGTGGCCGTTGATCCATTTGGTGGCTGAGTCGCAGATTATATTTGCGCCCCATTCCAGGGGGTTGCAGAGGAAGCCTCCGGCTCCGAACGTATTGTCGACGATGAATGGAATGCCGCAGGCGGCCGCCACGCGGGCAATCCCCTCAAGGTCTGGAACAGCACACGTCGGGTTGCCCATACTCTCGGCGAAGATGGCCTTGGTGCGCTCGTCGGTCAACGCTCCGATAGCCTCGGGCGACGCCTCGACGGAGATGCGCACCTCGATGCCGAGGCGCGGAAGGGTGTGGCGGAAGAGGTTGTATGTACCTCCGTAGAGGAATGGCGAGGTTACAATATTGTCGCCCGCTCCGGCGAGCATCGTCACGGCCACGAGGATGGCCGACATACCCGATGAGGTCGCTACTGCCCCCACACCACCGTAAAGTGCGGCGATGCGCGTCTCATAGGCCGTCGTGGTGGGATTCTGCAGGCGTGTGTAGATATTGCCCGGCTGGGATAGTTCGAAGAGGTTGGCTGCGTACTCGCAGCTTGAAAAACGGTAGGCGGCAGTGGGGTAGATTGCCAGGCCGCGCGAGCCGGTCGGTTCGTCGGGTGTCAGCCCGGCATGAATCTGGCGCGTTTCAAAACGTAGTTTGCTGAAGTCCATACGGTGTCTGATTAAAAAAACGAGCCCGGCACTTTTGCGGGGTGCCGGGCTGCTATAAAACGTTTAATTAAATTTCATGCATAGCCTACCGGCACGATGTGGGGCACATCATGCACATATCCATGGCCATCATCTCCATGCCGGTGGGCATGGGGGCTGTCAAAGCTATGTGGCGGACGCATTTCATCTTTTGCCGGATCGGTTTTGTTAAGTTGGAATCGGCTGCGTGCCGGTTCACGCGACAAAATTATACATTATTTCTAAACCGTGCAAATCTTTTTCCGAGTTTCCCGATTTTTCATTTTACGCATGTCACACCATATTTCGTTTTCATTTCATTTTCGGTCGTTGTTGCGCGAACGCAAAATTATTCTTACCTTTGCAGTGCTTTGGCCGACGGCCCGTCGGATCAAAGCCTTTCGGGGCGTAGCGCAGTCCGGTAGCGCACCTGGTTTGGGACCAGGTGGTCGCAGGTTCGAATCCTGTCACCCCGACCAAGATTAAACGCAGTAAATCAAGATGTTATCTTGTTTTGCTGCTTTTTTTTGAATATTATCAGGCTCTTATGGCGAGGTGAATTTTGCCAAAAATATCCTAAAAGAACAACTTTTCTCTTTCTGCACGATAAATGTTTCACCTATGTTTCCGCAGACGGTCTTGATTTAGGGCATTCATGCTGCAAGAATGTCGAACTTTTAGTGATTGGCTTTTGTATATATGATATACATTATATATCTTTGTGGGGTAAATTTAATAGATATGGCAACAGCATTAAATATCAAACGAAAGAATATCGACCTGCCAGTTGAGACCTTACAGAAACTATCTATCATGGCAGTCGCGCAGGGTAAGAGCCTGAAAAATTACATAGAGACACTCCTTATTTCCAAAGCCGATTCACTGACTGTGGAAATCAGCGAGAATCCGTCGCCCTCTGGCGATGCATGGTTCAACGACTCCGAGAATATGGCTTCGGTTCGTCGCGGCCTGGCGGAAATGAAAGCCGGAAAGGGTCGCGCTTACTCAATGGATGAAATCAGAGACCTTCTTGGCATATGACCTATACATTGGTCTTTACCCCTGAAGCGGAAAGCCATTTGAAAGCGTGGCGTATGTCCCGCCAAAAGAAAACCCTCAAGAAAATAGCCAATTTATTTGAGGAGTTGCGTCAGCATCCTACCACAGGTATGGGCCATGTCGAGCAGCTGAAAGGCGATTTGGCCGGGCTTTGGAGCCGTGAGATAAACAAAGGTGACCGCCTGATTTACGGCATTGAGAATGAACGTGTAATCGTCACGGTCATTTCCCTCAAAGGGCATTACAGCGACAAATAGAATTATTAACCTCATACATTTAGAATAAGATGTCAAGTCTGGCAAGCCGATGAGCATTGCCGGACTTGGCGCTTTTTTTACTGCCGGGGGTAGTGGCTTTTTGGGGGAATTTGTTGGTCGGTTGGGTGAAGGGAAGGGTGGGTTTGTTAATATATTTCAAAAATAATAGAAATATATGGAGGAAATTTTGTACATTTGTGGCAATTTGTTATGAAAGGCTTATGGAAAGATGGTTTGAGATTCTCCTATGGATTAGGGATCCGAAACTAATGATTTTCAGATGGATATATCATATAATCAGAGGGCACTGACCGAATATTGACCCAGTTTGACCTTGTGTGTATACTCCCGTAGGCTCTGCCAAAGCTACCCACTTGCCGCGCTGCCATGCGAAGCGAAGGGCTCTGAAAATTTAACAGGTTTGTGGCGTACATTGCCGCCAATGGAATGCTTTTGCAATGGATACTCTGATTGTCAGTGGTTTTCCTGGCTTTTCTAAGAACTGATAAAGTAATATAGTAATTACATAATCTGAAAAAAGATGAGACATTTACTGAATTGTGCCGTTATGGCATCGCTGCTTGTTGGCGCCAGCTCGTGTAGCGATACTTTCGACGCCACAAGCGACCAGCAGGGGCGTCTCGTGCTCGATCTCAATGTGAGCCACGACGTTGCCGCTCCCGCCAACGCTCCCAAGGGCGCTCCCGCCCGCGGCGATTCGCGTGCCCCCGAGGCCAAGCAGATCACTGCCGCCGACCTCAGCCTGACGTTGCGCTCCACTTCAGGCAGCTTCGTGCAGACGTGGAGCTCACTCGCCGATTTCGACCCTGCTCAGGATTTCCCCGTAGGCGCCTACGAGTTTGAGGCTACTTATGGCACCAAAGGCCAGGAGGGTTTCGACAGTCCTTATTATTATGGAATGACGCAGCTCAGCATCCGTGAGAACCAGACTACGCCGGTTTCTGTTACGGCCCGTCTGGCCAACGCCATGGTGAGCATCGTTTATACCGACGAGTTCAAGGGGTATTTCACTAAATACTCCACCGAGGTGCAGACCCCCAAAGCCGCTTCCATCGAGTTTACGGCCGACGAGACCCGCGCTGCATATGTCGAGACAGGCCATGTAGAGGTCTTCGCTAACGTTACCAAGCCTAACGGCCTCAGCGCCAAGCTTGCCGCCGCCTCGTTCGAGGCCGAGGCGCGCCACCACTATGTGGTGACGCTCGACATCGACGCCGGCTCCGGCACGCTCAACATAACCTTCAACTCCGACCTCGTGGAGGAAGAGGTTCCCATCGACATATCCGACCAGGTGCTCATGGCTCCCGCTCCGACGCTGGCCGCGGTTGGCTTTACCCCGGGCGAGACGCTCAAAGTGGTTGAGGGCTCGCATGCCGCAGCCGACAAGGTCCGCATGGTTGCCACTGCCTATGGCGAGGTAGCCACGGGCGTGCTCACCACCAGCTCTGAAAGCCTTTACACACAGCGTTTCCCCTCGAGCGTAGATTTCGCTTCGGCTCAGCCTACCGACCTCGCCGTGATGGGCAACCTCGGCTTCAAGGAGTATGGCTTCACTGGTATCAAGAGCCAGATGGCCATCGCCGACTTTACCGAACTGATTCCGCAGCTTACCTACGTTGAAGGCGGAGACAACACCTCCACATTCACCCTCGTGGCCAAAGACAAATACGCCAAAGTCAGCGAACCTCTCACGCTTACCGTCGAGGTAGAGAAGCTTCAGATGAGCGTGGTGTCCACACGGACGCTCTACGTCGACGAAGAGACCCTTTCCTTCACACTGGCCTACAACGGCAACGATGCCGAGACTGCGCTTAAGGTAAGGCTTAAGAACGCTCGCGGCACATGGAGCAACGCCACAATCAGCAGCATCACTCCTGCCGGCGAAGGTCAATACAATGTGGTTGTGGAAATTCCCGCGAAGGGCGACATCGTTTTTCAATGCATGTCGGGCACTCTCTCGACCGAAGAAATCGAGGTTAAGCGTACAGAGCCCAACCATAACGTGAGCTTCGACGGCGCTGGGGCTTTTGCCACCTACGCAGTCGGCTCGCTCGGTCGTAACGACGGATCCGACGCTTCGGCCGACATGAGCTCGACCACCTTCTACCTCTCGACCGACGATTCCAGTTATTCGAAGGTCGACGTAACGGCCACCGGCTCGACCATCCGCATCGACGGCCTGGAACCTTCAACTACCTATTATATCAAGGCCATGCAGGGTGGTAAGTTCTGCTCGCCCGCTGTTTTCACCACCGAGGCTACCACTCAGCTTCCCAACGGCAATATGGAGAGCTGGAGTCAGGCCGGCAGCGGCAACAACTGGGTTAACTACACTGTGGGTGCCGATGCCTCGACTCCCTGGGGTACCAACAACCCGATGACTACAAGTCAGGGCAACGACAGAGCGTATCAGCGCATCTCCGGTACGGTGGAATCTTCTGACGGCCACAGCGGCAAGGCCGCGATGCTCCGCACCATCGGGTGGGGTAGCGGTAATGCTGCTGTTGGATCTGTGAATTTCAAGTATTCCGATGCGGGGCTGCTTCACCTTGGTGCCAGCCGTACTATCCGCCCCGAAGGCTTCAAGAGCACGTTCGGAAGTCTCGGCACCGACGACCTCGATTGCGGTATGGAGTTCGCATCGCGTCCCTCGGCTGTAACGTTCTGGTACAAGTATTCGGCCCGCAACTCTGCCGACCAGGGCCTGGCAGAGGTATGGGTTAAGGACGCCGCCGGAAATATTATCGCTTCTGGATCGCAGTATCTTTCAGCTACCTCGTATACGCAGGTCTCGATCCCCCTGAGCTACGCCGCCGGCGCCCCCAAGGGTGCGAAAATCTATGTTAAGTTCCTCTCGACTGCTGACTCCAAGTTCCTCACCGACAGCAAGGACTATTTCTCAGCTCCACCATTCGCTAACCTCAGCGACGGCAAATATGAGGGCTCGCTCCTTTATATCGACGACATCGAGCTGACTTACTAATCTTAACTCCGACTATCTGATATGAAAACCGATATAATTTCATTGGCCGTCGTGGCCGCTGCCGCCTTCGCAGGATTTACCTCCTGCTCCGACACCTGGACCAACGACCTGGCAGAAGAAGAGAAGGGTACGCTCAACACTGAAAGCATCCTCGCCTCGGTCAATACCTATGAGGCAGAGAAAGAGGATGCTCAGGGAGCGAAGGCGCCCGAATCTCGTGCCGTCACCGACCTCAGCCCGTTTATCGTCGAGGTTGTAAAGTCAGACGGCTCGAAAGTAGCTTCCTGGACCTACGCCACGATGCCTCCGGCACCGACCTTCGCTGTTGGCACCTACACCGTGCGCGTGAAATCGCACAACCCCCAGCCCGTGGAATGGGAGAAACCCTACTACGCCGGCGAACAGCAGTTCCAGATCAAAGCCAACGATGTTACCGACGTCGACCCCATCGTCTGCACTCTGGCCAACGTACGCGTCTCGATTGAAGTTACTGAAGCCCTTAAGAAGGCATCGGCTGGCGATGTGAAGATTACTTTCACAGGCGAACCTGGCGTAGACCTCGAATTTGCTCCCGATGAGACCCGCTCGGGCTATTTCGCATACACCGAAGGCCTTTCGACAATGAAAGTTCATTTTGAAGGCACCGTAAGCGGCGCACGCGAGGATTTCACCCACGTGCTCAAGGACATAAAGCCAGGACAGCACCGGCTGGTGAAGTTCGCCCTGCGCATTAACCCCAATCCTCCCGCCGACGAGACCGGCAACATTGAAATTCCCGAAGGCGAAGGAATTATGGTTGACTGCGGAGCTACAACAATCGAAGTCGATGGAAGGGTAAGCAGTGCTGAGGATATTATTGATAATCCTCAGCGCCCTCAAGAGGACCCTGAAAATCCGGACAATCCCGATAATCCCGACAAACCCGACGTTGACAAGGCTATCACCTTCAGCAGCTCGACGCTCGACCTCGAAGGCGCAAACATGGCCGAGGAATTCGGCGAAGAGGAGGGGTTGAAGGCCGCCGTGGTCGACATCCATAGCGAAAACGGCGTGAAGTCGCTCAAGGTGAAGATTATTTCCGACTTCCTCACCGAGGATATGCTCAGCGGAATCGGCCTGACAAGTCAGTTCGACCTCGCCGATCCGGGCGAGTATGCCACTGGTCTTGCCGGACTTGGATTCCCGACTGCTGCCGAGGTAAATGGTGCCCACGACCTCCAGTTCAACATCACCAAGTTCATCCCGCTGATTTTCGAGGAGGGCGACCATAAGTTTGAAATCACCGTGACCGATTCCAAAGGTCTTGTAAAGACAATGGTTCTCCTTATCCGTGTATAACCCCGCAAACTACTGAACAGATGAAAAACAAAGCATTAATTTCGCTTGCAGCCGCATTCGCGGCCATGCTGACGTTCAGCGGTTGCAGCGACGAAATAAACTATGATTCGCCGGACGACGGCCAGGGCCGCGTGCTCATCCGTCCGATGCTCAACAACGACGTGAGCGGCACCGTAACCACCGGTGGCAAGAAGGCCCCCTCACGCGCCGGCGGCGTGGCAAGCGACGAACTTGCCGCCAAGACCCTTATCTGGATCTCCAACAGCAAAGGACTCGTGCGCAAGTTCGACGGCGTAGGGCAGGTGCCCGCCGAGGGTATCTGGCTGAATTCCGACAACTACATCGCCGAGGCATGGACGGGCGACTCCGTTTCGGCCTCGTTCGACAAGAAGTACTTCAAGGCCCGCGAGCCGTTCACCATCTCCAAAGGCCAGACCATACAGATCGACCTCGAACTGAAAATCTCCAACGTTGTGGTCGAGGTGGAATACGACGACGAAGTTAAGGATCTGCTGGTCACACCTTCGGTAACAGCCGGCCATAAGCGCGGTACGCTTACCTTCGAGGGCTTGGATATGGAGAAAACTCCCGGCTACTTCATGATGCCTTCCTACGATAAGAACATCGCCTACACCTTCACCGCCAAGACTGCCGACGGCGCTGACGTGAAGAAGGAGGGTGTAATCGAAAATGCCCGTTCTGGCTACAAATACAAACTCAAGGTTGTTTACAACAATGGTGGCGGCCAGGACCCCATCGGCGCCGGACTCTTCCAGATTGTGGTCGACGAGAGCGAAATCGTAGTCGAGGACCATATCCTCATCGAATCGGCTCCCGTAATCAGTGGCATCGGCTTCGACCTTGCCACTCCCGTAGTGGGCGAGGCCGGCAAACTCGAGACGCGCAAGCTCTGGATTCAGAGCGTATCCGCTCTCAAGGCCGTTGAAATCAGCTGCCCGACGGGCTTCGATGCGCTCGGCATCGGTGGAAACGACTTCGAAATCTTCGGAATGCAACCCTCTGTGGCCGACGCTCTTGCCGCACACGGCTTCAGCTACATCCACCAGAAGCACACCGGCGAGGCCACCAATCCCGAATTCGAGGAGATGAAACTCGTATTCGACGAGGCATTCATGAACCTTCTACCCAACGGCGAGCATGAAATCACTATCCGCGCCACCGACGCCAACGGACGCACGGGTGTGGCCGTCATGAAGGTCATCCTCACTGACGCCAGCGTGCAGACCGTAGAACTCCCCGCCGCCTCGCCTGCCGTATGGGCCACCCGGGCCACGATTACCGGCACCGTACTTAAAGACGGCATCGAGAACCATGGCTTCAACTACCGCGAGGCCGGAACCCAGCAGTGGAGCTTCGTGGCAGCCGGTGCCGGACAGTCGGGCGCCCGTCGTCGCGCCGCCCGCAGGGCTCCCGCAGTCGGCTCGAACTATTCGGCAGTGCTCACGGATCTCAAACCCGGAACGACCTACGAGTATCAGGCCGTATGCACCGGATTCGAATCTTCCATCGCCCGCTTCACCACCGAGGAAGCTCTTCAGCTCAAGAACGCAAGTCTGGAGGAATGGACTAGCGCCAAGTGTATGAACGACCGTAAGAATGTGCTGATTCCCGCCTCAAGCGAGGCAGATATGTTCTGGGACAGCGGTAACCACGGCTCGGCCACTATGAGCAAGGAAGTAACTCAGCAGGCTACCGACAAGGTTCACTCCGGCCAGTACTCGGCCAAGCTCTGCAGCCAGTTTGTCGGCGTAGGCTCTCTTGGCAAGTTCGCCGCAGGCAACCTTTTCGTGGGCAAATATCTCAAGACCGACGGCACCGACGGCATACTCGGCTGGGGGCGTCCGTTCACCTCGCGCCCGACGGCTCTACGCGTGTGGGTTCACTATACCCCGGGCACCGTCGAATACGACAACCCCAATGTTTCCGACATCGTGAAAGGTCAGCCTGACAAAGGCATCATCTACGTGGCCATCGTCGACGGCTCAACCAAGGAAGCCGAAGGCACTTCCTGGCCTGTTGTCGTCAAGACCAAAGGAGCTGAACTCTTCCACAAAACCGACAGCAACGTAATCGGCTACGGCGAGAAGATTTTCACCGAGACTACCGCCGGCAGCGACCTCGTAATGGTAGAGATTCCCATCTCATACACGCGCACCGACCTCAAGGCTTCGAACATCATCATAACCTGTTCGGCTTCGAAGGGTGGTGATTACTTCGCCGGAGGCGACTCCGTGATGTATCTCGACGACTTCGAGCTCGTATACTGATTATAATGCCCTAATATATCGGGAGGGTGCCGCACTTTGAATGCGGCACCCTCCTGTCGTTATGTAAGGTTGCAATTTCAGGCTTTGGCCGTAGCTGCCAGACCGCGGATAATGATATTGATCAGGCGAGTGCGGTCCGACAGTTTCTGACGCAGGCGCTTGGCGTCGGCGGGAGCCACGAGGCGGATATCGGCGTAGCGGTCCTCACCGTCGAGGAAGGCATTGAGGCCGTCGAGAGTCAGCGTGGAGGCCGCAGGCGAATCGTCGGTAAGTGTCGGGCGTCCGTCCGGACCGGGAATTGCCGGATTGAAGCGGTACACCGGCCAGTAGCCCTGCTCCACGGCCTCGCGCTCCTCTACAATCGAGTGTCCGAGCCCTTTGCGGATGCCGTGGTTGATGCAGGGGCAATAGCATATCACTATCGAGGGACCGGGATAGGCTTCGGCCTCCCGCAGCGCGTCGATTGTGTGCTGATAGTCGGCCCCGAGAGCTACGGAGGCCACGTAGACCGTCCCGTAGGTCATCATCATGCGTCCGAGGTCCTTCTTGAATGTCCGCTTGCCGGCGGGGGAGTACTTGGTGACCGCCCCGAGCGGCGTGGCTTTCGATGTCTGACCGCCGGTGTTGGCATAGCACTCAGTATCCATTACCAGCAGATTGATGTCTTCGCCCGAGGCGAGCACATGGTCGAGTCCGGCGAATCCGATATCGTACGCCCATCCGTCGCCGCCTATAGCCCATACGGATTTCTTGCCGAGCACATCCTCATTGGCGTGGATAATGGCGAGAGGTCCGTCGGCAGTCTGCTCCGGAGGGAGCGCGCCAACTTCCCGGGCAATCGCTTTGCCGGCTTCGTAGGAGCCTTCGGGATCGGATGCCGCAGCCGTCCAGGCGCGCAAGGCGTCGATGAGCGCGGCTGGAAGCGTTTTGTCGGTCAAAGCCTCTGCGATAGCGGCTCCGACGGCCTCGCGGCGCTGTCGCAGGCTCAGGGCCATGCCGTAGCCGTATTCGGCATTGTCCTCGAAGAGCGAATTACCCCACGCCGGGCCGCGGCCGTCGAGCCGGCGCGAGCAGTAGGCGTTGCTGGGGTAATTGGCACCCCATACCGAGGAGCATCCGGTGGCGTTGGCGATGAGCAGCCGTTCGCCGAAAAGCTGCGTGAGCAGTTTCACGTATGGCGACTCGCCGCAGCCGGCGCAGCAGCCCGAGAACTCAAGCAGAGGCTGGTGGAACTGCGAGCCGTTGATTGTGAAGCGTTCTACCGGCGGCTGTTTGTCGGAAACTTTTGTCTCGCAGTATTCGAGCAGCGGAATCTGCAACGGAAGCTGTGTGGCAATCGGCTTCATTGTCAGGGCGTGGCCCGGGCAGATTGTTGCACAAGAGGAGCATCCAGTGCAGTCCTCGGAGTAGACCTGAATGCGGAAATGATAGCCCTCCGTCCCTTTGGCCGTGGCAGGACGGGTGGTGAGACCTGCGGGGGCGGCTTCCAGTTCTGCGTCGGAGAGCAAGTAGGGGCGTATGGCGGCGTGAGGGCAGACAAGCGAACACTCCGTGCACTGCACGCACTTCGAGAAATCCCATTCAGGCACATCGATGGCAATCCGGCGCTTCTCGAAGGCCGTGGTGCCCATCGGCATCGTACCGTTGGCTGTGAAGGCAGATACGGGCAGCTCGTTCCCCTCCAGGCGGATACACGGCTGCGAGATTTTGTGGAAGAAGTCCACCGTTGAGAGCAGCCGGTTGCCGGTCTGCGGGGCATAGACGGCAGTCTTGAGCGCATCGGTATCCGTGGCCCGGGCCCACTCGGGGGGAACGGCCACACGGCGCAGGCCCTGCAGGGCCGCGTCCACAGCCTGAATGTTGGCGTTTACGTCGGCCTCACCTTCGTGGATGTAGGTTTCGGTGATTTTCTGCTTGAGCTGGCTGATGGCCGTGTCGAACGGAATCAGGCCGGAAAGATGGAGGTATACAGTCTCCATAATCATATTCACCCTTACACCGAGGCCGAAGCGGGCGGCTATCGCCTGAGCGTCGATGGCGTAGAAGGCTATATTGCGTTGCGCGATGGCGCGCCGCAGGGTGGCGGGAAGGCGCGTCGACATCTCCTCGTCGGTCCACGCGCAGTTGAGCACGAGGGTACCCCCGTCGCGCAGACGGTCCACGAGGCGGAAGCGGTCAACATATGTGTCCTTGTTGCAACCCACATAGTCGGCATTCTCAATGGTATATTCGGCATGAATTGGTTCCGGAGCGATACGGAGTTCCGAGGTGGTATAACCGCCGGATTTTTTTGCCGAATATGTGAAGAACGCCTGCGCGTATAGACCTTCGGTATCGCCGATTATGCCGGCCGCCTGCTTTGTGGCGCCCACGGTGCCGTCGGAACCCATGCCGAAAAATATGGCCTGATGCATAGCCTTGTCGGAAAGGCTGTAAGTCGTGTCGACATCAAGCGAGAGCCGGGTTACATCGTCGGTGATGCCTACGGTGAAAAACTGCCGCGGAGTGGAAGAAAGCGCCTCGTCGACCACGGCCTTCACCATTGCGGGTGAAAAATCCTTGCTCGAAAGGCCGTAGCGGCCGCCTATAATGCGGACATCGCCGAAGCGGTGGGTCATCAGCGCTGTGGCCACATCCTTGAACAGCGGCTCGCCCTCGGCTCCGGCCTCCCGGGTGCGGTCGAGCGTAACGATGGTGCGGGCCGTAGGCGGGATGGCCGCCACGAAGTCGGCCGAACTGAAGGGGCGGTAGAGGCGCACCTTAATCTGCCCCACACGGTAGCCGCGCCGGTTGAGGTCGGCCACGGTCTGCTCGATTACCTCGCAGCTTGAAGCCATCGATACGAGCACTACCTCGGCGTCGGGCGCGCCGACATAGTCGAAGAGGTGGAACTGGCGTCCGGTAGCTTTGGCCAAGCGGTCCATCACTCCCTGCACGATTGTGGGGAATGCCATGTAGGAGGGATTGGAGGCCTCGACGTTCTGGAAATATACGTCGGGATTCTGGGCCGACCCGCGTAGGGTGGGATGGTCGGGGTTCAGAGCCATGGCGCGGAATCGCGCTATCGCCTCGCGGTCGATCAGCGGCCATATTGTCTCGTAGTCGATAACGTCGATTGTGGCCATCTGGCCCGAGGTGCGCCAGCCGTCGAAGAAGTGAAGCACCGGCATGCTCCCCTCAATGGCTGCCAGATGGGCTACAAGGGCGAGATCCATCGTCTCCTGCACGGACGCCGAGGCGAGAATGGAGAAGCCGGTGGTTCGCGTGGCCATCACGTCGCTGTGGTCGCCGAAGATACTCAGCGCATGGGTGGCGAGCGAGCGGGCGCCGACGTGGAATACCGCCGGAACCATGTTTCCGGCCATCTTGAACATGTTGGGGAGCATCAGCATCAGCCCCTGCGAATTGGTGAACGTCGTTGCCAGCGATCCGGCGGCCAGGGCGCCGTGGCAGGCTCCGGCAGCGCCAAGCTCGCTTTCGAGTTCTTCGACGCGCATGGGCACTCCCATGTAGTTCTTACGTCCCTTCATGCCCCATTTCTGGGCAATCTCGCCCATAGAGGCCACAGGTGTGATGGGGTAGATGGTGGCCACGTCGCTAAGTGCGTAGGCTATGTGGGTGGCGGCCGTACAGCCGTCCATTATCTGTTTTGCCATAAAGTTGATTCAACCTTTTGGTTTGGTGATGGAATCCGGAAATGAGCCGGGCCGCCCACTGCGGTGTGAGCAGGGTGAGCGGCCCGGAGTCGGATAAACTATATAGTTATAAAGGGAACAGTGTCCGACGGTCTGCGTGGCGTCAGCCTAAGAACATGTGGTAGAACACTTCGGTGAGCCAGATCCAGAGCGGGAGCGCTCCGATGAAAACTATCATGTTGAGCGCAAGCGAGGAGGTCGAGGTAGCCACGTAAGTGTCGTATTCCGAGGCGATGATGATGCCCGAGAAGGCAGGAGGAAGTGTGCAGGCCACCACAAGCATCTTGAGGTTGAGAAGATCCATGTGGAAGATCAGACCGAGAGCAAGCACGAATGCCGGCATCATGAACAGTTTGAGAATTACACCGAGGATAGCCTGCCAGTTGACGTTGACCTTCACTGCCGACAGGGTTACGCCTGCGGCAAACACGGCCATCGAGGCGTTGGCGCCTTTGATGAGGTCGAACGAGGGGCTGGCCCATTTCGGCCAGGGAAGTCCGACAATCACCCAGATTACGGCAAGGATAGGAGCCCATGCCACCGGCTGTTCGAGAGCGTGGATTACAGGGCCCCATGCCGAGGGTTTCTTGGCTCCGGCAGGCAGCGGTTTGAGCTTCTCGTTGGCGGAATTGAGCAGCGAGAGGCCTACGGGGATACCTACTGCGTTGACCACGATGCCGACTATGGCTACCACGAGAGCCACATAGGGGGTTGTGCCGAATATAGGCTCCAGCACGGCGAAGCCGAGGAAGCCGATGGTCGGCGAACCGCACACGAGCGCCATAATGGCACCGTCGGCCTTGTTGGTATCCTTGAAACACTTGGCATAGATGAAGTAAACAATCATGAAGCATACCATGATGCCTACAAGCGAAATCAGCGATAGCTTGATGTCGCGTACGAGCATCTCACGGCTTGCGTCGACAATCGAAACGAAAAGGGCTGCCGGTAATGCGAAGTCGAGCACAACCTTATTGAAGGCTTTCGCATCCTTACCGCTGAACGCGCCCTTTTTCCCTGCGATGAATCCGGCGATCATTACTACGAATATCGGGACAATCGCGTAGATGATGATGTGTAGCATAATACTGTTGTATTGAGGTTAGTTTTTAGTTGAAAGTGAAGATCCGCCGTGGCTCCGGCGTGTCGGCCGGAGCCCGGCGGGAGGTTGAGAGTGTAGGGAAGTCAGACTGTAATCTGTTGCAGCGGGGTCGGGTTGAGATAGCCGATATGGCCGCTTTCCTTGCCCGAATCGGCAGCAAGCTGCACATTGATCAGCGCGGCTTTCTTTGAGGCGATTGCCTCGGTGAGAGCCTTGTCGAGTTCTTCAGGTGTCTGCACGTAGTAGGCCTGCGCGCCGAATGCTTCGGCGATTTTGTCGTAGCGGGCGTTGATATCGAGAGTGGTCGGGGCCGGGTCGGTGGTATTGTCCATAGGCTTGCCTACGCCATTGTAGATGCCGCCGTTGTTGAATACTACCACGGTGACGGGAAGCTGGAAGCGGCATGCCGTGGAGAAGTCCATGCCAGAGAAGCCGAACGCAGAGTCGCCTTCGATGGCGACAACCTGTTTGCCGGTCGCCACGGCAGCTCCGACCATCGAGCCCATGCCCATACCCATGATTGCCCATGTGGCGCAGTCCACGCGGTGGCGCGGCAGGCTCATGTTGATGGCGTCGCGGGTATCGTCGAGGGTGTTGGCGCCTTCGTTTACGAGGATTATATCGGGATTGCCTTCGATATGGGGCTTGATTACGCCAAGAGCAGTCCAGTGGTCCATCGGCATCGCAGTCTTGTTGGCGGTCAGACGCTCCTGGAATTTTATGCCTTTGGCCTTGGTTTCAGCCTGCAGGGCGGCAACCCATGCCGGATCGGCGCTCATTTTGCGCGCATTCATGGCGGCGAGGATTGCGTCGAGCGAGAGTCCGAGGTCGCCTACTACGGGAGCGGCGATGGGCACGTTCACGTCGATTTCTTCAGGAGCCACGTCGAGCTGGATAAACTTCATGGCGGGATTCCACTTGCCTCGTCCGAACGATAGCATCCAGTTGAGGCGGGCACCTACCACCATCACCACGTCGGCCTCCTTCATGATTGTGGAGCGACAGGAGAGGGCGCTCAGCGGACCGTCGTCGGGCATCAGACCCTTGGCCATCGACATGGGGAGGTAGGGGATGCTGTAGGTCTCGATCAGGGTCTTGATTTTGTCGTCGATCTGGGCGTACGCTGCGCCTTTGCCCAGAAGAATGGCAGGATGCTTTGCGGCGGCCAGAATGTCGGCGGCGCGTTCTACCGAGGCCTGGTTGGGGGCTACGGGTGAGTAGATGTCGACAGGTTCATAGAAAAGCTTGTCGGCGTCCTCACGGTTCATCACCTGGCCGAGAGCCGGAGTGGTCATGTCGATGTAGACGCCGCCTGGGCGACCGGATACTGCCACGCGATATGCGCGTGCTACGGCCGAAGGAATATCCTCGGCTTTACTGCAGCGGAAAGCGGCTTTGACCAGAGGCTTTGCGGTGTTGAACTGGTCGAGCTGCTCGTAGGTGCCCATGTTCATGTCGACCATCGTGGGGTCGGAGGCGCCCGAAATCTGAATCATCGGGTAGCAGTTTACGGTGGCGTTGGCCGTTGCCGTCAGTCCGTTGAGGAAGCCGAGCGACGATACCGTCATAAGCACGCCCGGAGTCCTCGTAAGGTATCCCTCGGTGGCGGCGGCCATGCCGGCCTGCTGCTCGTGGCGGAAGCCTACGAAACGGATGCCCTGACCCTGAACCATATAGGCTGCCTCGGTAATGGGGATGCCTACAAGGCCGTAGACGTTCTTGATGCCGATATTTTTAAGGGCGCGTGCCAGAACGTACATGCCTGTAACCTGCTCTGGATACTTCGGAGCGGGCTGCTGGCAGTTGCATGTAGTATTGGCCGGTGTGGAAGGAGTGTTCTGCATAGCTTATAGTTGAAAGTTGATGAAGCGCCGGCCGGAATAGTGATTGCTTTGAGGCCGGCGCTTCGGTTGTAAGTTTGGTTGATATGTTGGAAAGGGGCTGGCCCCTTATGGTGTTTTCTGATAGTTTTTAGTTGTCAGGCCTCGGTAACTCGGAACCGAGTTACCTCGGCCGACAACCAAAAACTAACAACTAAAAACTATATTCGAAGATTCCGGGGGAAACCGCGTTGCCCTCGCTCGGGCGTCGGCTTCGGGGGGAGAACGCTTCCCCCGGCAGGTCATTTCACATATTATATTATCGTGCCGGCATTCTCTTAAGGCCGGCGCGGATGGAATACCGCTTACATCTGGCCGTTGGGCAGAGGCTCGGTGGTGCCGTTCTTGGCGAACTGCTGAATCTGGTCTTCGGTATAACCGAGGCTCTTGAGCACTTCGTCGTTATTGCCGCCCAGCGTAGGACACGGCCCGTATGTGGGGGTGTAGCCCGAGATGGTGAAGGGACATCCAACCGTTACGAATTCGCCGACCTTGCCGCCCTGGTTGATTTTCACGAGAGTGTTGCCGTCGTAAAGGGTCTGGTCGTCCATGATCTCCTTGGTGTTGAGTACAGGAGCGCAGGGAACGCCGAAGGGCGCCAGTTTTTCTACTATTTCATATTTGTCGTACTGGAGAGCCCATGCCTGTACGCGGTCGATGAGCTGCTGTTTGTGGCGGTCGCGGGCGTCGGCGGTATTGAAGTCGGGGTTGGTGAGCCAGTCCTCGAAACCGAAGGCCTTGCAGGCTTTCTCGAAGTCCTTGGCGCCGCGCTGGAAGATAATATAGCTGTAGGCGTTTGGATCGGTTTCCCATCCTTTACACTTGTATGTCCAGCCGAGTACGCCCGAACCCTCGGTATTGCCCGAACGAGGAACGTAGTCAGGGAACTTCTCGTTGGGGTACTGCATGTACTGGGTAAGGTAGCCAATCTTGTCGAGGGTGAGCTGGTCGCGGGTCTTGATACGGCAGAGGTTGAGGCAGGCATTGTGCATCGACTGATAGACGTAGGTGCCTTCGCCGGTCTGGCTGCGCAACTGCAGGGCAGCCAGCAGACCGATAAGCAGGTGCATGCCGGTGTTGGAGTCGCCCAGGGCTGCGCCGCTCTGGGTGGGAATGTTGTATTCGCCGGAATACCAGCCGGTGGTTGTTGCAGCTGCGGCCGTTACCTGTGCGATAGGTTCGTAGGCCTTGAGGTCTTTGTATTTCGATGTGGGAGGGAAACCCTTGATGGTGCCGTAGATACAGCGCGGGTTGAGGGCGTGGACGGCCTCCCAGCTGAATCCCAGTTTATCCATAGCGCCCGGGTGGAGATTTTCCACGAATATGTCTGCGCCCTTAATCAGTTTTGTCAGAATCTCCTTGCCGTCGGGAGTGGCGGCGTCGAGTGTTAGCGATTTCTTGTCGCTGTTGAGCTGCAGGAAATAGTAGCTCGGGCAGTCGGGGTCGAACTGAAGTTCGTTACGCGTTGCGTCGCCCGATCCGGGACGTTCGATTTTTACAACTTCGGCGCCGAGCCATGCGAGCATCTGCGTGCAGGAAGGTCCGGACTGTACGTTGGTGAAGTCAACAACCTTAATGCCTTTCAGAGGAGCGGTGTTCATAGTATCAATAGTTTTTTTAGTCGTTTGATTATATAATGAATTTTTCAATCCGTCGAGTCGGCGTCCACACGGCGGCAATTGAATCGCTCACCGTTCGGATGCTTTCGAGAATATAACAACGGCCGCAAGCATTTGGTTAGATTCCGGATGATAAAAAGATTTTATAATTGCTAAAACTCCGCCATAAAGCCGTGGAAGTCGCTGTCGGCAATTCGTAATCCTGTGGTCAAGAATGATTTGGCGGCACGGAGATACAGCGAGGGGGCCGCGTCGCCGGCGTGATGCCGGAGGCGCGACCCCCTCGGGTGTAAAAAAGCGGCCGGACTGTAAGCCGGGTTATGTCGACACTATTTTCTCGTTTTTCGTGGCCGGGGGATTGCGCGATGGCAATCCGACGCCGTGTCGGCCCGTCATTTATCTATGCCGCGCGGTTGCCCGCGGGCTAAAGCGGTCTACCCCCCGGCAAATGGGCGAGCAGCCCATTCGGAGCAGCCGGCCTCAGGGGCCGGAGCAGCGCTCCACTGCCGGTATACTTGACCTTGCAACCCATCAGACCGTGCGGCGCGCCAACTCGCGATGGCGCCCGGTGGGCTCTTACCCCGCCTTTTCACCCTTACCCCGGTGGGGTGGTGGCGCCTCTTCAGGGAAGAGGCTTCCCCGCCATAAGTGGGGCGGTTGTTTTCTGTCACGTTGCCTGCACGGTTGCCCGTGCCTTTCTGTTAGGAAGGATGGTGCTCTTCGTTGCCCGGACTTTCCTCACGCTCACGCTCCAATGTGGGAGCGCGGCCCGCGACGGGCCGTCCGGCCGCTGTATATCGTTTCGTGTTCAGTATTTCAATGTTCGGAAGTGAGAGCTGCCTCCGCCGTGAGGCGGCGATGGCCGGCTCAGTCGACCTGATGAAGGTCGTGGCCCATGCGGTGTTTCTTGGTCGACATGTAGAAGCGGTCGTAGTCGTTGGGTGCGACTTCTATGGGTACGTTCTCCACGATTTCCAGCCCGTAGCCGCTCAGACCGATGCGCTTGGTGGGATTATTGGTCATCAGGCGCATCTTGCGTATGCCGAGATGATGTAGAATCTGGGCGCCGACGCCGTAGTCGCGCTCGTCGGCTTTATGGCCGAGGTGGAGGTTGGCCTCCACGGTGTCCATACCCTGCTCCTGGAGCTTGTAGGCTTTTATTTTGTCCATCAGACCGATGCCGCGGCCCTCCTGGCTGAGGTAGACCACCGCACCGCGGCCCTCTTTCTCAATCATCTGCATGGCCGTGTGGAGCTGGTCGCCGCAATCGCAGCGCATGGAGCCGAAGATGTCGCCCGTAGCGCAGGATGAGTGTACGCGCACCAGCACCGGTTCCGGGGTGTTTACGTCGCCTTTGATGATGGCGATATGCTCCAGGCCGTTGCTTTTCTGCCGGAATGGGATGAGCATGAAATCGCCCCACTTGGTCGGGAGGTGAACCTTCTCGCCGACTTCCACGAGCGATTCGTTGCGCAGGCGATAGGCTATCAGATCGCGTATGCTGATCAGTTTCAGACCCCACTCGTCGGCGCGCTTGCGAAGCTCGGGGAGGCGCGCCATCGAGCCGTCGGAGCTCATTATCTCCATGAGTGCCGCGGCGGGGCGCAGCCCCGCGAGACGTGCCAGATCGATGGCGGCTTCTGTGTGGCCGGAGCGGCGGAGCACTCCCTGGTCCTGGGCGTAGAGCGGATTGATGTGGCCCGGGCGGCCGAACCATTCGGGCTTCGCCTCCGGGTCGGCCAGCGCGCGGATTGTTGCGCAGCGGTCGTGGGAGGAGACTCCGGTAGTGCACCCTTCGAGCAGGTCGACGCTCACGGTGAAGGGCGTTCCGAGCATCGAGGTGTTGTCTTCGACCATCGGCATGAGATTCAGCTGGCGGCAGCGCTCAAGGCTTAGCGGCGCGCAGAGCACTCCGCGTGCGTTCTTGAGCATGAAGTTCACCTGCTCGGGAGTAATCTTTTCGGCGGCCACGATGAGATCGCCTTCGTTTTCGCGGTCTTCGTCGTCGACTACAATCACCATTTTGCCTTCGGCAAAGTCGGCGAGTGCGCTTTCGATGGAATCGAGAACAATCGTGTCGGTGGATGTTTTGTCGGCCATATCGTTATTCATCAGGTGTTTGGTTGTCGTTGGTTCCGGAGGCCGCATCGGCGGCTTCCTGCTGTTGAAACAAATTAATGAGGTGGCTGTTCACCCTCATGGCATCGCGCACGGTGCGCACCGTAAGCTGGAAGGGATACATGTTGACGGCGTCGATGATGTTTTTCCGGCGCGAGTTGGCGAGATAGTCGACCGTATCGTTGAGTACGGCCTGAGCCTTGTCGCGCTCCGGGAATTTACGCACCAGATAGTAGAGGCGCTTGCCGAGATTCATGTCGCGGTAGGCGCGGCGCAGATGGCGGCATGCCTCCTGCAGGCGCGTCAGCATCTCGATGGCGCGGGTGGGTTCCACCTCGTTGAGCGTGAATTCCTTGACTTCAAGCTCGCGGCGGAGGGTGCCGCGCAGTCGGCGCCATGCGTTGCGGTACGCGTCGATGTTGAACACCGCCGAATCGTTCATCGCCTTTGTGGTGAAGAAGATGCCGAGCGGAAGGAGCACCGCCGAGCTGAGCCATATGCCGGCCCATACTTCGATTTTCCCGTCGCGGGCCATCTTGTAGCCCGTGTTGTCGATTATATAGTAGAAGATGAACAGCAATACGGAGATTACCAGCGGCGTGCCGAGTCCGCCTTTGCGGATTATGGAGCCCAGCGGAGCGCCGATGAAGAAGAATATCAGGCAGGCGAACGAGAGCGTGAACTTCTTCTGCATCTCGATCTGATGGCGGCGTATGGTCTCGCGGTCGGCCTCCATGGCGAAGCTCTTGAATTCGTAGTCCTGCTTCACGCGCTGGGCCTTGAGCTGAGCCTGCGCGAGATAGCTGCCTACCATTGCCGGGCGCTGGCGGTAGAAGAGCGAGTCGATGTCGATCGGTTCGGCCATCTCTACAGGCTTCTGCGGCATCTTCACGCGCTCGCCGTCAACATAGCGGTCGGTATAAAACGGGATACGCAGCCAGGGGCGCTCCTTGATGTCGCGGGCATAGGTGGCGCCGATGGAATCGACCCGCAGCCCCACGGAATCGATCGTGGCCTGCAGCTCCTCGATGTTCTTGCCTACATACTGGTTGCGCATGCCGCTCTCGTCCATACGGTTGAAGTTGGTATCGAACTTCAGCAGAATCTCCTTGAGCCTGAACGACTCGCGGCGGTATGGCTGGTTCTGCGAATGGTGGCCCGAGGTGTTTTCACGCAGGTTCTCGAACTGCTCGCCGCTGTGGAGCTGCAGAAAGAGGTGCTGCTTGTCGTCGGCGAGCTTCAGGTGGCCCGAGTCGGCCAGAATAATGCGTGCGTTATCGAAACCGCGGCTCACGTCGTAGATCATCAGGTCGTAGAGGGTGCCCGTCTCCTGGTTCTTGTGGTCGACGAAAAAGTTGTAGCCGGGAATCTGGTCGTAGAATACACCCTCGGGAATCTCGAGTTCGGGAGATTTCTGCTTTACGGAGTAGAGCAGGGTATACATTTTGGTCTGGGCCACCGGCAGCACATCGTTCTGGAAAAAGAAGGCTCCGACGGCTACGAAGCCGATGAAGATTATCAGGGGCTTCATCACCTTCAGCAGCGAGACTCCGGACGCCTTCATGGCCGTGAGCTCAAAGCTCTCGCCAAGGTTGCCGAAGGTCATGAGCGACGCCAGCAGGATGGAAAGCGGCAGAGCCATCGGAACCATGGTCAGGGCCGCGTAGAAGAATAGCTCGGCGAGCACGTGGGTCTCCAGGCCCTTGCCTACGAGATCGTCGATGAAACGCCACACGAACTGCATCAGCACGATGAAGAGGCAGATGAAAAACGTCATCAGAAACAGCGGCAGGAAAGTGCGCAGCATGAATCGGTATAAACGTTTGAGTTTCATCGGGGTGGACTTCTGTAGGATGTTTTCTTTATGTTTCAGCCTACAAATTTACACATAAATCGCGATATAACCGCCCCCGCCTCCAAAAATCGCTTATTTCAGTGTTGCCCGGTATTTTCTGTAGCGGGCATCGGATTACCAGCCGCCTCCGAGGGCTTTGTAGAGCGAGATAAGTGCGAGCGACTCGTCGCGCAGGGCGTTGGAGTAGTCTATCTGGGCCGAAAAATTGCGGCGTTGCGCGTCGAGTACATCCATATAGTTGGTGGTTCCGCCTTCGTACTGAAGCGTTGCCAGATGGAGATACTTGCCGGCGGCCCGTTGCGACTGGGCTTTAAGCGCCCGACTCTGCCGGGATTTACGGTAGTTCATCAGGGCGTCGGCCGCCTCGCGGAAGGCCACAAGAACGCCTTGTTCGTAGGCCAGCCGGGCCTGTTCGTATTCCGCTACGGCCTTGTTCTGCGAAGCTTTGCGCGAGCCGAAATCGAATACCGGCCCGGTGAGCGATGCCGCCAGCAGGCTGAACGGGGATGAAATCAGCCGGTTGGCGTCGTCGTTTTCCCAGCCGCCTGTAATGCTGATTCCGAGTGTAGGGAGCCGGTTGGCCCATGCTACTCCTACGCGTGCGGCTGCCGCGGTCATTCTTTCGGCCAGAGCGCTGATATCCGGGCGGCGTGCCAGAAGGGATGCCGGCAGGCCCAGCGGAAGGTCTGAATCGGTGGTCATGGCCGCCTGGGCTATGGCGGTACGCTCTATATGGCCCTCCCGCTGCGGGAATTCCCCCATTAAGGTCGAGAGGGCGTTCTCGCACGCGGCAATGCGCGATTCCAGCAGCGGCACCAGGTCGGCCGTGGCCGCGAACTCCACTATGGCCTGCTGATAGACGAGCTCGGAGGTGAGGCCTCCTTCGAAGCGGAGTTTGGCCTTGTCGACGGCCTCCTGGCGGTTGACGAGAGTGCGACGCACAATGGCCAGTTCGCTGTCGAGAGCCATAAGATGATAGTATGCCGTGGCGACATCGGCCACGAGCTCCATCTGTACGGCCCGCATGTCGTCCAGGGTGGCGCGGTAGTCGGCATTGGCCGCCTTTGCGGCGTTGCGGCGTTTCCCCCAAAGATCGAGTTCCCACTGCAGGGAAGCTTTGAGGTCGTATTCCGGGTCGTTGATGAACCGCTCGTTATAGTAGTCGTTGGTTTCGCGCGAGGCGCCCACAGTGGCGGATATCTTTGGCCATTGGTCGGCGCGCGCACCCTTGAACTGCTGTCGGGTGGCTTCAACGCGGGCTATCGCCGAGGCGAATGTGCGGTTATGGGCCAGCGCGCGCTCGATCATCCGGCATAGCGTCGAGTCGCCGTAGAATGTCCACCAGGCCACATCGGCTATAGTGGCGGAATCGGTAGCCCCGGGTGCGATGGCTTCGGGCAGTTCGAGATCAGGACGCGTCAGTTTTCTCACAGGGGAGCACGCTCCCAGCAGGACGACGAGGCCGCAGGCGGCCATGGCTATGGCGGTGAAGGAGGATTTCATTGTTTCTTATGACGTTTGAAGCGTTGTTTAAGCCGGTAGACCCACACGAAGAAGAACGGCACGAAAACTATACCCGCAGCGACGGCAATAATCATGCCGAAGAACACTCCGGTGCCTATTCCACGTCGGCTGCCCGAGCCTGGTCCGGAAGCCAGCACAAGAGGTATCAATCCCAGAATAAAGGCCAGGGAGGTCATCACGATAGGACGGAATCGCAGGCGGATGGCGGTGATTGCGGCGGCTACGGCTTTCTGGCCGCGTTCCATTTCAGTCTTTGCGAACTCCACAATCAGGATGGCGTTTTTGGCCACGAGACCGATGAGCATCACCAGTCCGATCTGGAAGTAGATGTTGTTCTCCAGGCTTAGAGCCCATATGCCGGCATATGCGCCCAGGGCAGCCACCGGAAGGGAGAGAATTACGGCAAGCGGAATCGACCAGCTTTCGTACTGGGCTGCCAGAAAGAGGAACACGAACAGCAGTGCAAGCGACAGCACGATTCCGGTTTTGCCGCTTTCGTGGCGCTCCTGATAGCTCAGTCCAGTCCATTCCACCCCGATATTCGGGGGCAGGTGGGTGCGGACCACATCAAGAAGGGCATCCATCGCCTGGCCGGAGGAATAGCCGTTGGCGGCCTCGCCCGTGATGGTGGCGGCGTAGAACATGTTGAAGCGTTTGATCGTGCCGGGTCCGGAGGTATAATGCGTCTCGCCCAGGGCCGTGACGGGTATCATTGTGCCCGAGGCCGACCGAACGAAGTAGAGGTTGAGGTTGTCGCGGCGGGCGCGATATGGAGCCTCGGCCTGAATGTAGACGCGGTATATGCGGTTGAACATGTTGAAATCGTTGATGTATACCGAGCCGGTGAAAGCCTTCATCGTGGCGAAAATGTCGGCAAGCGGCACGCCGTGCATGCGGGCCTTGTCGCGGTCTACATCGTAGAAAAACTGCGGGATGTCGCTCTGCATCGACGACGACAGACCGCTTACTTGCGGCAGCGCCGAAGCGTAATGCATAAGGGTGTCGACGGCCTGGCGTAAATCGGTATAGGTGGCGTTCCCTCGGGCCTCAAGCACCATTTCGAATCCGCCCGACGAGCCGAGGCCCGGAATGATGGCCGGCGACGAAAGGTAGACTTTTGCCTCCGGATAGCGCGACAGTTCGCCGCGGATACGCGACATCACGGCGCTAACCGAGCCCGAGGCATCGCGTTCGCTCCACGGCCGCAGTATTACCGTCAGCTGGCTGTGGGCCTGGTTAGTGCCCATTCTCGGCGATGTACCCACCACGTTGAGCACGTGGGCCACGTCGGGGTCGTCTTTCAGAAAGGCCATGGCGCGGTCAGTCACTTCGCGCGTACGCTCGAGCGACGCGCCTTCGGGAAGCTCAAGTTCCACGGTGAAATATCCCTGGTCCTCCTGCGGCATGAAGCTTTGGGGCACCAGTCGGTGCATGAGGAAAATTCCGACCAGGAGAATGCCGAATGTGGAAACCATCAGGCGTGGATTCAGCATGGATCGGGAGGCGATGCGCGAGTAGAACCGGTTGCCTTTGGCCAGCCAGTAGTTGATAAGCCGGAAGATGCGCGCGGGCTTATGTCCGCGACGCGGCTGCCGCAGTACCAGTGAGCACATCACAGGACTTAGCGTCAGGGCCACGATTGTGGAGATTACAACCGAAACCACGATCGTCACGGTAAACTGCCTGTAGAGAGAGCCACTGATGCCTCCAAGAAAGCTTACAGGCACGAAGACGGCACACAGCACGAGCGACATCGCGATGAGCGCTCCGTTGAGCCCCTGCATAGCCTTGCGGGTAGCCTCGAGGGGCGTAAGGTGGTCGCGTCGCATTATGCGGTCTACGTTCTCCACCACCACGATGGCATCGTCCACCACTATGCCTATGGCGAGAATGAGGCCCAGAAGCGTAAGCATGTTGAGCGAGAATCCGCATGCGAGCATCACTGCGAATGTGCCTACGAGCGATATGGGTACGGCCACAATCGGTATCACGGTAGCCCGCCAGCTCTGGAGCGACAGGAATACCACTGCGATTACCAGCAGGAGCGCCTCGAACAGAGTGCGGTATACATGATGGATGGATTCGCCGATGTAGGTAGTGGTGTCGAAGGGGATGGAATACGTGATTCCTTCGGGGAAACTGCGGCTGATCTCCTCCATCTCGCGTTTTACGCTGGCGGCCACCTCCATGGCGTTGGCCCCGGGCAGCATGTTGATGTTGAGCACGGCGGCATTCACGCCGTCGATGCCGCTCTCGGTGGAATAACCCTGGGCCTCGAGCGATATTCTGGCTACATCACGCAGACGGATTATGGACCCGTCGGGATTAGCCCGCACCACAATCTGCTCGAAATCGTCGACACTGCTCAGACGTCCGCGTGCTTTGATGGGAAAAGTTATGTCCACCCCTTCCATCGGGGTGTCGCCCATTACGCCTGCCGCCGACTCGCGGTTCTGGTCCATAAGTACGTCCTGAAGGTCCTTCACCGTAAGCCCGAGGTCGGCGAGTTTGTCGGGCTGCACCCATATTCGCATGGCATAGTAGCGGCTGCCGACGTTGGAGACGCTTCCCACCCCCGGCACACGGCGCAGCATGTCGAGCACGTTAAGGGTAGCGTAGTTCGAGAGGTAGACTTCATCGTATTTCGGGTCGGACGAGAGCAGAGTGATGGTGAGCAGCTTGCCGGCCGACTCCTTTTCAACCGATATGCCGTTTTTCACCACTTCGGCCGGCAGGCGCGCCTCGGCCTTTTTCACGCGGTTCTGGATGTCGACGGCTGCCAGATCCGGGTCGGTGGAGATGTCGAAAGTCACCGCCGCGTTGAAACTGCCCGAGTTGGAACTCGACGATTCCATATACAGCATGCCGGGCACACCGTTGATTTCCTGCTCAATCGGCGTGGCGACGGCCTGGGTGACGGTCTGGGCGTCGGCTCCCGGATAAGAGGCGGAGATACGCACCACCGGGGGCACAATCTGCGGGTACTGGTCGACCGGTAGCATCGTCAGACCGATGATGCCCACGAGGAATATCACGACAGAGACTACTATCGAGAATACCGGATGGTCAAGAAAGAAATTCTTAGTGTGCTGCTGCATTGGTGCCGTCGGTGTTTGATGAAGCTTCTGATGGGGTGTGAGCGCTTTCTACGGCCTGTACTTTCATGCCGTGGCGAAGTTTGTGGATGCCTTCCGTCACGATGCGCTCGCCGCTGGAGAGTCCGCGCTCTATGATGGTGTTGTTGCCTGTTTCCGGACCGACTTCCACATATCGCTTTTCAACCACGCCGTCGGATTTTACCACATAAATGAAAGCACCTCCCTTTTCAATCGAAAGGGCTTTTGTAGGTACTACCACCGCCTGCTGGCGTACGTCCATCAGTAGGCGCACGCGGGTAAACTGGCCGGGAAGCAGGCTATGGTCGGGGTTCGGCATTTCGGCGCGTACGGAGAAGGTTCCCGTCTTGGGGTCGATCTGCGGGTCGGCGAAATCCACGAGTCCCTTGTGCGGATACACCGTGCCGTCGGCGTTGGTGATGGTAATATATGGGTTCCAGTGGCGCGAGGTATCGGTCTGGCCGATATTTACGTCGCGCTCCTTCGATTTGAGATATTCCAGAGAGGTCATCGAGAAGTCGATCTGTACGGTATCGGATTTTACGACCGTTGCCAGAAGCGATTTTCCCGACGGGCCCACGAGCGCGCCGATGTCGGCGTGCCGCTGTGAGATATAGCCGGAGATGGGCGATACGACGGTGGTGTAACCAAGCGTGGTGCGTGCCTGAGAGAGGTCTGCCTCGCAAACGGCCACGTCGGCCACGGCTCCTTCGTAGGCGGCCACTGCATTGTCGAGGTCAAGACGGCTGGCCGCATTCTGCTCGAAGAGCGGGCGTATGCGGTCGAGGTCGCGCTTTGCTTTCTGGGCCTGGGTGCGCGCTTTATTGAGCTGGGCTTCAGCACGGTCGACCTTGGCTGCATAGACACGCGGGTCGATAACGAAGAGTGTCTGCCCTTTTTTTACGAATGTACCTTCCGAGAAGAGCATTTTTTCGAGATAGCCCTCCACGCGGGCGTGAACCTCGACAAACTGCTGAGCGCGTACGCGCCCTACATATTCGCCGTAGATGCTGACATCTTCGGTGCTGACGGGCTCTACTTCTACGGTGGGAGCGGGTTCGGGAGGTGGCGCGGGCCGGAAGATTATTGCAAGTACGGTGGCTGCCATGGTGAGGATAGCGACAATGATAATCCACAGACGTAAGCGCCGTGGAATACGGCGCCACGCACCGGCACCGATGCGGGCGGCCGATGCTCCGGCGCGTCGGGTGCGCCGGATTGCTGCGCGGGCTGCCCGCGATGTAGTCTTGAGATTGGAGTCTGGCATGGTGATGAATGTGTAATGTCAGAAATAAAACGTCTCGATATTCCGTAAGGTTCAGCGTTGGCGCGGCAGATGTTGCGGCGCGCGTTGCGGTGGGAATGCCGGCAAAATTAATGGATGTCGGGCGCTTGTGCGAGCGAGTGTAAACAGACGTTTGCAATTTGACAATGAAATGCATTCGGAAACTCCGGCGCCCCGATGGTTTTGCCATGCCGGGGTGCCAGAAAAGCACGGCGGTGCGACGGGATTTTATGATTCCCGTCACACCGCCTGATGGTTGCGGCGCTGCGTGTCGGCTACTTGTGGAATTATGCGTTCTTGCGCTTTTCGAGCTGCTTCTCGATTGCTTCGAGACAGAGGTCGACGGCTTCCTCGAAGCTATCGGCAGTCTTGGCAGCCACGGTCTCGCCCTGAGGGAGGGTTACTTTCACAACGGCTTCCTTGTTCATTGCGGTCTCGGGCTTCACTACGGTGAGCTTCACGTCGACAGTCGTGATAGCCGAGTTGTGGCGTGCGAGGCGTTCGGCTTTCTTGTTGATGAATGCAACCAGGCGTTCGCCTGCGTCGAAGTGGATGGCTTGAATTCTAACGTCCATAGTTAAAAGTTTCCTCCATGTTTTTGTGCGCGTGGATGCGCGAGTTTGTAATTATGTTGAAGTTCGCTGCGGGTCACGTGGGTGTAGACCTGCGTAGTCTGAAGCGATTCGTGGCCGAGAAGTTTCTGCACGCTGCGGAGGTCGGCTCCGTTGTTGAGCATGTCGGTGGCGAAGCTGTGGCGCATCGTGTGAGGCGACAGGCGCGAGGCGTGGGTGTTGCCCGTGAGCTCTTTCTTCACGAGCCTCTGCACCAGGGTGGGATAGAGGTCGCTGCCGTCGGGGCGGGTGAAGAATCGTCCACATACTGAGGCCGCTCCTGTGGAGTCGCGCAGCTGCCGGTATGCGCCGATTGCATCAGCAAGCTCGGTTCCGAAAGGAATCAGTCTTTCCTTATTACGCTTGCCGAGCACTTTTAGTTCGCCCCGGGCTGTGTCTACGTCGGCGTCCATAAGGCCTATCAGCTCGCTCAGGCGCAGACCGGTGGAGTAGAACATGAGCAGAATCAGGGCGTTGCGTGTGTCGGTGAACGAGTCGACGGTATCTGTGGAATTTTCTGTAGGCGATGCCCCGGCGTCCGAGGGTCTCCTCAGTGTGTCAAGGTGGGATTCGATGATCTGTTGCATCTCGTCCTGACGGATAAAAGTCGGAAGGTCGGCATGCGGACGGGCCAGGGGGATTTCCCGGGCCGGATTGTGGGTCATAAGGCCACGTTGCATCAGGTAGCGGAACAGAGCGCTGAGCGAGGAGACCTTACGGCGGATTGAGCGCAACGATACGCCGCTTTGCGCGAGCCTGAGCGTCCAGCTGCGGAGGTCGGCCGGCTCGGTCAGTTCAGGCCTGAATTGGTTGGGATGGTCGCCTGTAATGAAGCGCGCGAACTGGAGGATGTCGGTGTGATACGACAGAACGGTGTGAGCCGAACGGTTCAGCTCACACCGAAGATATGTCAAAAATGAATTTATCAGCATGTCGACGCGCTTCGAAGGTTTTCACGAAGTTAAACCATTCCGGGCTAAAATGCAAGCCTCCGGGGCGAAAATTTCGCCCGATGCGGGAAGAGCGGCTTGCAAAGCCTGACGGAGCGGGGCGTCGATGCTAAAGCGGAGAAGAGCGCGGGAGGATTAATCCTCTACCAGACGAAGTTTCTGCACGTAAACAGCCTTCATCATCTTCTTGCGGTTGGTGACGGAGGGTTTTTCGAAAGCCTGACGGCTGCGGAGTTCCTTTACGATACCGGTTTTTTCGAATTTACGTTTGAATTTCTTGAGAGCTTTTTCGATGTTGTCGCCTTCTTTAACTTGTACGATAATCATTTTTTGTGATGCTTTATTTTTTGTTTTTATTGTCGGATTTGATGCTAACGCTTTGACGTGCAACCCTCCGGATGCCGGATGAGGCCGGTCTGCTTGCTTTAGCGGGGCAAAGTTATTGAATTTTTTTGTGTTGACAAAATTTTTAAACCATTTCTCGGCGCCACCCCGCCAAAAATCTATGTAAAAATCTTGAAAACACTATCTCCCGCTACAGAAGCATGAATCTTTAGCAAGGGCGCCAGCCATCCGGACGGATATGCGAGCTAAAGGTCTGCACACATAACTACCGTAATGTAGGGACGCACGGCCTGTGCGTCCGAATGTAATGCCTGATTCCCGGCTGTTAACGCGGACGCACGAGCCGGGCGTCCCTACAATTTGGTCGGAAAATTATTGGTTCGGGGATCCCCGGCACACACTTAGAAAAAACGCGCTGAAGCTCGGAGTTGGAGTAAATATTATACCTGCACTGAGACATCAGCGGAGGCCCGGAGGGTCGTGGCCGTTTCCAACCCCAGGTGAAGGCCGTAGGCCGAGCCTGGGGCAACATGGGCGCTCATAGCATGGGAGGCTCGTAGAGCCGATGTTGTGGTAACGACACTCGGAGGACCAGGTGAACGCACCTCCTATGGTTGGCGACGGGCATAAGTAGGGGCAAGCGCGACGGCGTTTGCGGCTCGAAATGTTGGTCTCGTTGCATACCCACGGAGGGTGGATGCAGAGGAATTGGAAGATAAACAGACGGCCGGCACGAAGACAAAAGATGGACAGGGAAGGTGGTTGGATGGAAGATAGTGGAATTGAATTATACTATAAAAATATATTTTCACAGATAGCCCCGAATATGACATTTTTTCTTAATTTTGCATTTGATTCACAGCCCCAAAGAGTTGGGGCGCGGAATCAACATAATTTAGAAAGGTGTTATTGAAATTTTATCTTCGTAATTCAAACTTCGCAACTTTGATATTCAGCATGAAGATGAGATTGGCAATAGCACCTGCATCGGTAGCTTATACCCTGTCGCGACTGACAGTCTATATAGCTTTATCGGTGTGGGGCTATTGTTTTATCCATGCTGAAAGGTAATGCGAAGACCTGAATTACGGATAAGACAAGATACATTCCTCACACCTTTTTTATGTCCAATCGCAAACGTTTCGATGGAGGATGAGAAGCACAAAACGATATTAAAGGAGCAAGCTAAAATGAAAACTGCATTTATCAGAGCGTTCGCCTTTCTCCTCGCGCTCATTCCACACATATACGCCACAGCAAGTGACTTCGAGGTAGATGGATTATACTACAACATTCTTTCAGAAGAAGACCGCACTGTTGAAGTTACACACAAGAGTAATCATAGCGATGAAAATGAGAACTATGTTTCAGGAGAAATGGAAATCCCCCGAAGGGTGTTGTATAACAAAAAGACATATACCGTGACCGCTATCGGCATGTATGCGTTCTGGCAGTGTACCGGTCTCACATCAGTTACAATTCCCAGCTCTGTGACTTCTATCGGAGATTGTGCGTTCTTTAGCTGCTCGGGTCTCACGTCGATGACGATACCCAACTCTGTGACTTCTGTCGGAGAGACTGCATTCGGTAGTTGCACCGGCCTTACATCCGTTATGATTCCCAACTCCGTTACTTCTATCGGCGATTGGGCGTTCAGTAACTGTACCGGCCTTACATCCGTTATGATTCCCAACTCCGTTACTTCTATCGGCGATGGTGCGTTTATGGACTGCTCCGGCCTTACTTCCGTAATGATACCCAATTCCGTGACTTCTATCGGATATCGCACTTTCGGTAGTTGCACAGGGCTTACCTCAGTGACGATTCCAGATTCCGTGACTTCTATCGGTAATTACGCTTTCTATAACTGCACGGGGCTTACCTCAGTGACGATTCCCAACTCTGTAATTTCTATCGGAGCTTATGCATTTAATAGTTGCTCAAGCCTTTCATCAATAACGATTCCTGACTCCGTGACTTCTATCGGATATCGCACTTTCTATGACTGCACGGGGCTTACCTCAGTGACGATTGGGAACTCCGTGACATCCATCGGAAATGACGCGTTTATGAACTGCTCAGGTCTTATGTCGGTGACGATACCAAATTCCGTGACTTATATCGGAGAGAGCGTGTTCTCTAATTGTGACGGCCTTACATCCGTAACGATTCCGACCTCTGTGATTTCTATTGGAAAGAGTGCGTTTAATAGCTGCTCCAGCCTTTTGTCTGTGACGATTCCTAGTTCTGTGACTTCTATTGGAGAGTATGCATTCTGGAGGTGTACAGGTCTCGCATCAGTAACTATTGGGAAATCTGTTACTTCTATTGGAAATTTGGCATTTAATAACTGTTCCAGCCTTTCATCAGTAACGATTCCCATCTCCGTGACTTCTATCGGGAGTGGAGCGTTCAATAAATGCTGGGGCTTACAAACCATTTATGTGAAAAGCCGGATTCCAGTAGAATGTGCCCCTAATTTCCCGGATGACGTTATAAAAAATGCTATTTTGTACGTTCCGACAGGAACATTGGCGGCATACGAGAAGGTTGACCCGTGGAGGAACTTCTGGAATATCAAGGAGATGGATTTCAGCGGGATTGAGGATGCGGAAATGGACGCTACAAGAGGGACGGACGAGCCTGTAATAAGGGTTGAAAATGGGATTATCAATATTGATAACGCTGATGGTGAAGCTCCGGTAGAGGTGTTCGATATTTCGGGAAAGAGCGTATTCAGGGAATGTGCGAACATGGTTTCTGGGCTTGCAAAGGGGATTTATATAGTTAAGGTCGGGGATAAAGTTCAGAAAATCCGACTGTAAAAGGATATTTCAGATAATCGAGTTATAAAGTGGGTGTGGCCAAGGGTTGCACCTACTTTCGTATTTGTAATGAGATGCAGTCGGCTATCAGGTTGTAGGGGGCTGATGCAGAACTACCGAAATGTAGGGACGCACGGCCTGTGCGTCCGAATGTAATGCCTGATTTCCAGCTGTTAACGCGGACGCACGAGCCGTGCGTCCCTGCAATTTGGTCGGCAATTGTTGGCTGGGGAATCTCATCCGAATATCAGCAAGTTAGGCCATTGACTCAGGCGGATGCACCGGGGTGCATCCCTACAGGTTGATGGCAAGGAATTTCCGGAGGATTATTGTGGGGCAGCCTTGGAAACGCCTGAAAATGCGGGTACAAGCGAAAATATTTTGGGGGAGGGGTTGGGAATTAGCGGGGAAAGTGTTAACTTTGCGGTCGCTAACGGAATGTATGCCGCCTGACAACGGCCGTCGAAAGCCGGAAACCGCTGAACAGCAATGCAAATGTGGAAACCGCTGAACAGCAATGCAAATGTGGAAACCGCTGAGCAGAGCTAACGTGGGAAAACCGCAGAGCAGCAGCGCCGTCGGCATCATATTTTCTTTATTATCATATTTTTTTTCACCCTAAAAATCTCTGAAAGAATGCATTTGAATTCTGACGAAAAAGTAGAGATCTTCGAGAAATACGGTAAGGGCAAGACTGACACTGGCTCTCCTGAAGCCCAGATTGCATTATTCTCGGTCCGTATCGCTCATTTGACTCAGCACCTGAAGTCAAATCACAAAGATTATACTACCGCCCGCGCCCTTAAGGCTCTCGTAGGTAAGCGCCGTCGCCTGCTTGATTACCTGATCAAGAAGGACATCACCCGCTACCGTGCCATCATCGCCCAGAAAGAGCTCGGCATCCGCAAGTAATCCTTGCAGGCGAAATCGAAAACGCGATGCGTCGGATTCCCTCCGGCGCATCGTTTTTTTGCGGCCTTAATGAAACTTTTGGATGCCTCGGGTCGTCAATATTATATATTGTCTACGAATTTCTAAGCTCTACCCCAGGTTTGACCTACGGTCGGCGCCTGGGGTTGGAAACAACCTCGGCCCTCCGGGCCTCTGAGGAGATATTGATTATTAAGGCGATGGAGTTGTAGATAATAAGGTTATATCACTCTTGCATTTTATAAGTAAAATTCCATAAATATGAAAGCTACAAAATTTATTGCGGCAGGCGTTATCGGATTGATTGCCTGCACGATGCTGGGCGCATGTGTACACTCTTCAACGGGTAAGCTTGCTTCGGGAAAGAGGTCGGAAAAGAGTGTAGACGTGGCGATGTTCAACAACCTTTCGGTGTCGGACGGCATCGAGGTGATTTTCGTGCAGGGGCCGCAGAAGCCTGTCGAGATAAGCTGCAACGAAGAACTTATAGACCGCGTAATCGTAAAGCAGAAGGGGAAAGAGCTGGAAATCAGCGTAGACCGTGAGGATGGCTTTTACATTCTCGATGAAAAGGTGCGCGTATCGCTACAGGCTGAGGCGCTTACGGAAATAGATGCTTCCTCGGGGTCGCAGGTGAAAATTTGGAATGGCCTCACTCTCCAGGGGCCGCTTTCCGTGGATGCTTCAAGCGGGTCAATAATTAATATCCAGTCGCTGAAGGGAGCCGCGCTGAAGGCTGACGTCTCGAGCGGAGCGGTTGTCAACGTCGAGGGAATCGACGTTCAGGCCGTCGAAGCCGATGCTTCGAGCGGCGCGGTCGTGACGCTTGCAGGAAAGTGCAACACCCTCGATGTTGACGCTTCAAGCGGCGCGGTTGTCAATACCGGCGACCTCGTTGCGCAAAAGGCTGATGTGGATTCGTCGAGCGGCGCGTTGGTGAGCACCAACGCTCGCGAATCCAAAGTCGGCGGCCGACACGGGAGTACGATAAACAACCGATAAGTAACTGGTCGAAATTATTTTAATATTTCCGGGAGGAAAATTTTCAGGAGATTTTTCTCGATGAAGAAGGAGTGTAGATGTCTACACGACTGATGAAGAGAGGAAAATACGCGAAAATTTTCCTCCCGGAAATATTAAAATAATTAGATCAGAAAAGTATAAAATAATTTTGAACAGTTACTTAACATCCAGAACGATTATAGATCAGAGCGGCGTGTCGGGATTATCCGGCACGCCGCTCTGGTATTGTATGGGGCTTATAGGCCCCATATTTTATATTCGGGGGATTACATCATGCCGCCCATGCCGCCCATTCCGGCGGGTGCTGCGGGGGCAACGGGATTCTCCTCTTTCTTGTCGGCGATAACACACTCGGTGGTGAGGAACATGCCGGCAATCGAGGCGGCGTTTTCGAGGGCTACGCGGGTTACCTTGGCGGGGTCAATCACGCCGGCTGCCATGAGGTTCTCATAGCTGTCGGTGCGGGCGTTGTAGCCGAAGTCGGCGTTGCCTTCCTTGACTTTCTGCACCACTACGGCACCTTCCACGCCTGCGTTGGCCACAATCTGGCGGAGAGGTTCCTCGACGGCACGGAGCACGATATGGATACCCGTCTCTTCATCGTCGTTGGAGCCGCGGAGGCCTTCGGCGTTCTTGATGGCGCGGATGTAGGCCACACCGCCGCCGGGCACGATGCCTTCGGCGATGGCTGCGCGGGTTGCGCTCAGGGCGTCGTCAACGCGGTCTTTCTTCTCCTTCATCTCGACTTCCGAGGGTGCGCCGATATGGAGCACGGCCACACCGCCGGCGAGCTTGGCCAGGCGTTCCTGAAGTTTCTCGCGGTCGTAGTCGCTCTTGGTCTGCTCGATCTGAGCCTTGATCTGAGCCACGCGGGCTGCGATGGCGTCCTTGTTGCCGGCACCGTTTACGATGGTGGTGTTCTCCTTGTTGACGGTCACCTTCTCAGCCGTGCCGAGCACGTCGAGCGAAGCGCCTTCGAGCTTCATGCCTTTCTCTTCTGAAACCACAACACCGCCGGTGAGGATGGCGATGTCCTCGAGCATCTCCTTGCGGCGGTCGCCGAAGCCGGGAGCCTTCACGGCGCATACTTTCAGCGAGCCGCGCAGACGGTTAACCACGAGAGTGGCCAGAGCTTCCTGGTCGACGTCCTCGGCGATGATGAGCAGGCCACGGCCGCTCTGGGCGGTAGCTTCGAGGATGGGAAGCATATCCTTGAGGTTGGAGATTTTCTTATCGTAGAGAAGGATGTAGGGGGAATCCATAGCGCATTCCATCTTCTCGGTGTTGGTCACGAAATAGGGCGAGATGTAGCCGCGGTCGAACTGCATGCCTTCCACGATGTCGACCGTAGTTTCCGTGCCCTTGGCCTCGTCGACGGTGATTACGCCTTCCTTCTTCACTTTCTTCATGGCTTCGGCAATCAGATGGCCGATAGCCTCGTCGTTGTTGGCCGATACGCGGGCCACGTCCTCGATTTTCTTGAAGTCGTCGCCTACTTCCTCAGCCTGGGCTTTCACGCCCTCTACGATGGCTGCCACGGCCTTGTCGATGCCGCGCTTCACGTCCATGGGGTTGGCGCCGGCGGCCACGTTCTTCAGTCCGTGGGTTATGATTGCCTGTGCCAGCACGGTAGCGGTGGTTGTGCCGTCGCCGGCGTCGTCGCCGGTCTTGGATGCAACCTCCTTCACGAGCTGTGCGCCCATGTTCTGGAACGGGTCGTCGAGCTCGATTTCGCGGGCTACCGATACGCCGTCCTTGGTGATGTGGGGTGCGCCGTATTTCTTTTCGATGATTACGTTGCGGCCTTTCGGGCCGAGGGTAACTTTCACTGCGTCGGCAAGAGCGTCGACGCCTTTCTTGAGCTCTTCGCGAGCCTTGATATCGAATTTGATTTCTTTAGCCATAGTTGTAGTGTTTCAAGCTTTAGTTGTTGAGTTTACGGGCTTATTTCTCGAACACGCCGAGCACGTCGCTCTGGCGCATGATCAGGAGCTTTTCGCCCTCGAATTCCACTTCGGTGCCGGCATATTTGCCGTAGAGCACTTCGTCGCCCTCCTTGAGCACCATGGCTTCATCCTTGGTGCCGTTGCCGGCGGCGAGTACGGTGCCGCGCAGGGGTTTCTCTTTAGCGGAATCGGGAATGATGATGCCCGAAATTGTAGTCTCTTCGGCCGGGGTGGGCTTGATGAGCACACGGTCGGCAAGCGGTTTGATTTTCATGAGAGTTATGTTAGATTTTATAGTTTTAGTCTTCCATCGGGAAATATGTTGCAATATCCGTGCCAAAAGCGTCTCTAAGAGCCACACCCTCGGAAACGCGACAGAAAAAGTGACAAACTGGCAGAGCGTCTGCCATGTCTGTCACCTTATATAACAACGGTGTGCTGCCGAATGTTTGGCACGCCTCCGCGCGGGTGCTGTCTTATTTGTGGCGGTCGGGGAGAGCGGAGTGCACGGCCGCGAAAGATTCCGAGATTACTCGGCCGCGGTCGAACTCGTCGGCCGGCGCTTTCACGGGCTTGTGGATGATGAGCCGTATCGTTCCGGGCGAGGGCACTACGGTGGTGCGAGGCATCACCTCAAAAGAGCCGTCGATTGTAACCGGAACTACCGGGAGCGCGAACTCCATGGCCAGCTGGAAGGCTCCCTTTTTGAAGGGGCGCATCTTGCCGGTGAAGGTTCGGGCCCCTTCGGGGAAGATTACCAGCGAGGTACCGTGGCTCAGCACGCGCTCGGCCTTCTCCATGGTGTGGCGGATAGCCCCCGGCGAGGAGTTGTCGACGAAGATATGACCCGCAGCGGCGCATGCGGCCCCGATTACGGGAAATCCACGCAAACCTTTTTTCATCATCCAGCGGAAGTCGTGGTTGAGATAGCCGTAGATGGCGAAGATGTCGAATGCGCCCTGGTGGTTGGCCACGAATACGTAGGAGGTATCGGCCGAGATGTTTTCTCGGCCCGAGACCTTCACCCTCACCCAGCAGAGGGCGAGGCATACGCGCGCCCAGATATGGGCCGGCCAGTAGCCCCAGAAGCGGGCGCCCCCGAGGGAGGTTCCGATAATTGTCAGGACTCCGGCAAGGATGGTGGCGACTACCACCAGCGGCAGCGCAATCAGCAGCAGATAGATTCTATAAAGCAGTTTGGTCATATTTACCATGCGAACATCGGGCGGTCGGCCATCATGCGGTTCACTTCGGCGCGCACCGAAGCTATGTTGGCCTCGCTTTCGGGATTGGAGAGAACGGTGTCGATGAGTTCCACGATATGACCCATCTCCGCCTCCTTCAGGCCGCGGGTGGTGATGGCGGGAGTGCCCAGGCGGATTCCGGAGGTGAGGAAGGGTGAACGGGTGTCGAACGGCACCATGTTTTTATTGGCGGTGATGTCGGCCTCTACGAGCACGCGCTCAGCCACCTTGCCCGTCAGGTCGGGGAACTTGGTGCGGAGGTCAACGAGCATGCAGTGGTTGTCGGTACCGCCGGAGATAATCTTGTAGCCTTTGTCGGTCATGGCTGCGGCCATGGCAGCTGCGTTTTTCTGCACCTGCTTCTGATACTCCTTGTACTCGGGTGTGAGAGCTTCACCGAAGGCTACGGCCTTGGCTGCAATCACATGTTCGAGCGGACCGCCCTGCACGCCAGGGAACACCGCCGAATCGATGAGCGACGACATCTTGCGGATTTCACCCTTCTTGGTGGTCTTCCCCCAGGGGTTGTCGAAGTCCTTGCCGATGAGGATTACGCCGCCGCGCGGACCGCGGAGCGTCTTGTGGGTGGTGGAGGTCACGATGTGGGCGTGCTTGAGCGGGTTCTCAAGAAGTCCGGCGGCGATGAGGCCGGCCGGATGGGCCATGTCGACCATGAAGATGGCGCCAACCTCGTCGGCTATGCGGCGCATGCGGGCATAGTCCCATTCGCGCGAGTAGGCGCTGGCACCTCCTACAATCAGTTTCGGGCGTTTTTCGAGGGCTATGCGCTCCATCTCGTCGTAGTCCACGCGGCCGGTTTCCTTATCCACATTGTAGCCTACGGCGTTGAATACCAGCCCCGAGAAATTCACGGGGCTGCCGTGGCTCAGATGGCCGCCGTGGTCGAGATTCATACCCATGAAGGTGTCGCCGGGTTTGAGCACCGACATGAACACGGCCATATTGGCCTGCGCACCCGAGTGGGGCTGCACGTTGACGTATTCGGCATCGAAGAGCTGCTTGAGGCGCTCGCGGGCTATGGTCTCGGCCTCGTCGACCACCTGGCATCCGCCGTAGTAGCGGTGGCCCGGATAGCCCTCGGCATATTTGTTGGTCAGGCAGGAGCCCATGGCTTCCATCACCTGGGGTGAGACGAAGTTTTCAGAAGCGATCAGCTCGATACCTTTCTGCTGGCGCTGATGTTCGCGCTCGATGATGTCGAAAATTTGGGTGTCGCGTTGCATAGTGTTATCTTGATTGGTTGTTGTCCTGATTGTTTTTTGCGCCGGCCTTGCGTGCAGCCTTTTTCTGCACGGAAAAGCCGAATTTGCCCAGCGGCTCTCCCTGGGCATAATAGTGGCCGTGGGTGTAGTTGAGAAGCCCGGCGTCCTCCAGGCGGAAGGCATCGGTCTCGGGGTCGAAAAGCTCTTCGTCCGCCAGCACGTTGACCACCTCGGCCACAATCATGTTGTGACTTCCCAGTGGGATGATGCTTTTTACGAAGCATTCGAGCGAGAGCGGCGACTCGTCGATGTAGGGGCATTCCACAGCTACGCCGCGTACGGGCGTCAGACCCGTCTCGGCCCATTTGTCGTAGTCGCGGCCGGAGCGCACGCCCACCCAGTCGGTAGCGCGGGCCATAGCTGCCGTGGTCAGGTTGATGGTGAACTGCATGTTGGCCTCGATGAGCGGATAGGAATGGCGCTCGGGGCGCACGGAGATATAGACCATCGGCGGATTTGTGCATACCGTGCCCGTCCAGGCCACCGTGAGCATGTTCGACGGGCCGTCTGTAGAGCCGCAGGTCACGATTACCGCCGGGAGCGGATAGAGCATCGTGCCGGGTTTGAGGTTGCGTTTCTGTTTCATGCGTCGGGGAGCGGTGGAGCGGTAATCAGTTGTGGCCGGCTATATTGGCTTTCGCGTTGGCCACAGTGTGGTTGCAGTAGCGGCAGCGGATATGGCCGGGCTTGTGGTCTACGGTTTCGAATACGGTGGTCATCGGCTCGTTGTTGGTGATGCACTTGGGGTTGTCGCACTTTACGATGCCGCGGATTTCGTGGGGAAGCTCCACGGGGTGCTTCTCGACAACCTCGTAGTCGCGCACTATGTTTACCACCGCCGTGGGGGCGATAAGGGCGATGCGGTTCAGGTCGGCGTCGGGGAAGAAAGTGTCGGCCACCTTGATGATACCCTTCGAGCCGAGCTTGTCGCTCTCGAGGTTGTTGCCGATGGTGATTCGGCGCGTGGTGGAGGCCAGTCCGAGAATGGCCACGCATTTGAATAGAGCCTCCGGCGGAATGTGGTCTATTACGGTGCCGTTGCGCAGAGCCGCTACGGCAAGCTCTTTATTGGTGTGCATATTGTTGAGCTGATGGAAATTACTGGAAAGTTATGCTTTGCGCGGGTCGATGCCGAGGGCACGGCAAATCAGCGCCTGGCGGGCGAACAGACCGTTGCGCGCCTGCTCGTAGTAGTAGGCCTTGGGATTGTCGTCGACGTCGGTCGAAATCTCGTTGACGCGCGGCAGCGGATGCAGCACGCGCAGATTGGGCTTCGACGTCGAGAGCATGGCGTTGTGGAGAGAATAGAGATCCTTTACGCGTTCATACTCCATGATGTCGCTGAAACGCTCGCGCTGCACGCGGGTCATATACAGTATGTCGGTCGAATCGATAACCTCGCGCGAGAAGTCGGTATGCTCCTCGAAGTTTATGCCCTGACGGCGGCAGAACTCGATGTATTCGCGCGGCATCCGCAGCTCCTCGCAGGCCACGAAGCGGAACGTCGGGTTGAAATACTTCATCGCCATAAGCAGCGAGTGGACGGTTCGTCCGTATTTCAGATCGCCCACCATCGTGATGGTGAGGTTGTGGAGCGTGCCCTGCGTCTTCAGAATCGAGTAGAGGTCGAGCATCGTCTGCGAGGGGTGCTGGTTGGCGCCGTCGCCGGCATTGATTACGGGCGTCTCCGTAACCTCCGTGGCGTAGCGCGCCGCCCCTTCCAGATGGTGGCGCATGATGATGAGGTCCACATAGTTGCTTACCATCTTGATGGTGTCCTTGAGCGTCTCGCCTTTCGACGACGACGAAGTGGCCGCGTCCGAAAAACCGATAATACGGCCTCCGAGGCGGTTTACCGCCGTTTCGAAACTGAGACGCGTGCGCGTGGAGGGTTCAAAAAAGAGCGTCGCCACCACCTTCCCGTCGAGGAACTTGTGATTGGGATGCTCTTCAAAAAATCGTGCCGTTTCAAGCAGGTCGAGAATCTGCTGCTCGGAAAGGTCGTCGATGGAAACCAGGCTGTTCGGGTTCATCTGCCAAAGGGGAATTATATGTTGATTGCTTTTTGCAAAGGTAAGCAAAATTTCCCCACTTTCCACCCCTCCGCCCAAAAATATCTTTCCGCCCGAGGAATTCAGAAACTACAAAGTGGATTTTCCAAATGGTTAATCTGACTTACCACAAAATAGCGCCGAGATGATTTTGCATCCCGGCGCTAATATGTACTTCCCTTGTTGTATTTTAAAGTTTAATCTTGTAGCGGTTTGTTCCGACAGTTACAATATATAGGCCGCTTTGGAGGTCTTTTATAACATCCTGAATAGTTTCTTTAATCAGTACTCCCTGCATGGAATAAACTTTTACAGTCTTTTCGGAATCCTTATTCAAGATCCGGATGATTCTCTTTCCAATGACAATCGACTCATTGCTCTTTGAATCGTTGTTTATTCCATTGATTGCAGACGAAACATCAATTTTACATGTCGCGCTAAGATTGCTTCCGTCGGTGGCCGTTGCTGTTATAATGCAGTGACCTTTGTCCAAAATGTTTACAAGCCCAGTGTTATTAACAGTGGCAACTTTGTCGTCCGATGTAGACCATTCAACGTCTTTATTTGTAGCATCTGCTGGTAATACTGATGCGACAAGCTGATATTCAGCCCCTATCTCAGCGTCAATAGTCTGCCTGTTCAGCGAGATTGACGTGGCAACTATCGGCATGACAGTTACATTGCAAGTCGTAGAAATACTTCCGGCCGAGGCTGTAATAACAGCTGATCCAACCTCTAAGGCTTTAACTCTGCCATTTTGGTCTACCGAAACGACATTTTGGCAGCCATCATTTACAGACCATTCGATTTTATCGGTTGTATCTTCAGGGGTTAAAGTTGCATTTAAAGTAGCTTCATTCCCGACAAAAAGGGATAAATCATGTTTGTCAATCTCAATGCCGGTGGCTTTAATCGGTAGCCGACTTATATTTTCAAATTTCTTCCACTCTGTTGCTGTGCGATAGAGGTTAATCGACTCTTTAGGAACATACAAGGGTTTTGAATAGACTTCATTGCTGAAAATCCAATCCTTATTTTCCTGATAAATACAGGGTGGTGGGGTTGTTCCCAGACAAGTAACACTTTGAATTCCAGTTCTTGTAAATGCAAAATAATTGATTTGTGTATTTGATGAAGAAATTGTTAGGGAGGATATTCTGTCACAAAGGTCAAAACACCCTTCGCCAATAGAGGTGACACTGGCAGGAATTACTAATTCTCCCGTTAAATCATTACAGCAATTGAAGGCATACCGGTCTATAGTTACTACTGAGTTAGGTATTATCAGAGAACCAGATAAATTCCAGAGGTTATTGAATGCAAATTCACCAATGCTCTGGACGGATTTACCAATTACCAATGGTCCTGTAAAGCCATGGCAATCGCAGAACGTGTATTTTTCTATCTTTTTTAGAGAGTTCCCAATAGTCAGTGATCCGGAGAAACCGCTACATTCAAAGAAAGCATATTCTCCAATTGACGTCACCGAGTCGCCAATTGTCAATGAACCAGTAAGGCCGGTGCATTGGTAAAAAGCACTATAACCAATAGTTTTTATTTGATTTCCTATCGTCAGCGAACCGGTTAAAGGTTTTCCGTAAAATGCGTTGTTACAAATGGACGTTACAGGAATCTGTTTGCCATTATATTCCAGAAAATCCGGAATTACAAGATTGTGTACGGAGGCTGAAGAATTGGAAAGGCCGTATACCTCGGCTTGCATCTTCTGTGTGTCGACTCGATACCGAATCATATCCTTATCGACTGTTACAATCGCAGCCACGGATACCATTGGGAATAACGATAGGATAAATAGCGAGCATAATGTTAATGCCAAGACTTTTAAATTACTTTTTCGCATATAATTTTACTTAATTGTGTTAGCCTTTTTCACATTATTTTTATTAAGATACATATAATCTTCAATGACGATTCTGTAGATGTTGCCTTGCTTGATGGATGTTATCCTAACAAGGACAATTAGGATTGCGAGCCCTGCAACCAATATCCCTTTCCAATTCAGTCCTGATTGCTCGGAGAAATTTAACAGTATAATGGTGCATAAACATATTGGCAAGCACATGTTTTTCAGGAAAGCGACTTGTGATTCCAGTATGCTTATACTTGAATTCTTTCTGTAGTTTTCTACATAGTAATACTTCCTGTAGTATTTGCTGACAGTTTTATCAGTTTGGCTATAGGGTGAAGTGGAATTTGGAAAAAGTAGGATTAATATTATTGCTGTCAATCCAATAATCCATCGGAAGATTGCTGCTTTAAGGAAAATGAAGGAAAGAATGGAGATTATGAGGTATTCTCCAGTGATTTTCAGAATATACGGCGAATAATACTTGATTTGCTTGTGCGAATATACAGCTTGATGCCATTCCCTGATTTCAAAGGAGTTATTGCGGAATGGAAGCCATATCAACTCCGTCAGTTGATGGTTCAATAGGCCAAGAAGATAACTCACAACTAAAAACAGCGATATCAAACTCCAGTTCGGGAGTGTTTGCAGAATGTGAATCTCTCCAAAGTAGACTAATACTACCCATAATGACAATCCGCCGGGAATTATCATGGCGAGGAAATCGTATAATGACATTTTGGAGGACAATATGGACATCATTCCACAATCCCTGATTTTTAGCCCATGCCCTCATTGGGCGGATTACATAAAACATAAAAGCGTGAGAGCCGTACTTGGTTGCTCGTTCCACGCCTTGAGGCCTTCGCATTGCCCGAATGAGTAGAACGAGCAAACGTGCAGAGCCTCACGCAGAATATGCTGACTACCCGGACTTACGCTCACGCGTAGGCCGGATGATATACATATCCACATAAGCTATCTACCATTTGCTGCATTCCTGACTCATTCTGAAAGTTGCGAAGTTCCAAGGCGTCAAGAAGGAGCGCTGAGTAAACGCTTTTCTATATGTCTGCTTCCCGCCCCGAGCCCACAACCGGACCCTGCAAACGGTCTGCTTTGCAAAGCTAAACAATATTTATGAAAATGCCAACAGTTGTTTTCTATTTAATGATTTATTCCAGTGTGACTATTTCTGATGTCCAATTTATATAATCCAATTTAATAAAAATCGTCATTCCCATTCAGGGGCAGTAGGCGTATCCGGATGGCTGGGCGCCCTGAGAAAAGCAGGCGAGGTGGTCGCAGAGCTGCGGCGTCACGGAGCGGCAGTGTCTGAGCGCAGCGAGTTCTGCCGCTCAGCCGCAGCGCGGCCGCCCTCGCCGTAAAGCTTTTCTCCGCGCCTCTTGGCCTTTTGGTTCTTTTCGGCCAGCGAAAAGAACAGACGCCCTGCTATGGACGCATGTTCAGGATCCATGCTACCGTAGTGGGGCGTCGTGTTTTCTGTCGTTTGGATGCGGAGCGAGATAAAAAGGAAGGCGATGCGCGGACGTCCGTGCATCGCCTGAATGGGGAAGTGAATGTTGGGGCAGGGGTTATTTGGCCTGCTTGAGTACTTTCTTGTTGATTTTGGCGGGGTAGAGTTTTTTGAGTTCGCCGATCCACTGCTGCTCGAGGTAGTTCTGGTAGTCGCCGGTCACGGCGCCGCGAACGTCGGCTGCCTCCTCGGGGGCGTCAAGCACTTTGTTGAGGTAGGGGAAGTAGTAGGCCCATTTGCCGGTGGCTTCGGGCTTTTCACCGCCGAAGCCGAGGTAGTCGGTTATGGCGTTCTCGCCTTTCGAGGCGATTACCTTCTCGACCTTTATTTCCTTGGAGCCGAACTTCTGGCGGAGGGCGGTGGCTACATTGTCGGGAGCCTGCGGATTCTCGGCCAGGAAGGCCTGGGCTGCCTGGCCGATGGAGTCGGAGGTGGCGAACACGATGAAGCTCTTGAAGCGGGGCTTGTCCCAGCTGTAGCGGTCGCGGTTGGCCTTGAAGAAGTTTTCCAGGCCCTCGCGGTCTTTCTTGGCTTTCGACCAGACTTTGCGGTCGGAAACCTCGAAGAGAAGCATTCCGTCGCGATACTCATTGAGGAGGTTGCGGTAGTCGGTGTTGGTCTCGGCGAGGGCGTTGCGCTCGGCTTCAATCACGGCGTTGTCGAGGTTGCCGTTTACGAATTCGGCGAAGCGGGCGAGCTGATCGTCGATGGAACCGCGGAGCGGCCCGTACATTTCGGCAACGATTTCCGATACGGGAACTTCCTGCTTGCCTATTAGGGCAATCGTGCGGTTGTCGTTGATGTAGCGGGCCATGAGCGTGCTGTCGAGGCCGCCGTTGGCGGTAATCTCGTCGTCGACGGCCTGAAGTGTGCGGGCGTCGATGCGGGCATTGTATTTCTTGCGGAGCTGGGCCACCTTGCGCTGGCGGGGCCAAGCGCTGCGGTCGTCGCGGCTGAGGGCGCTCTTGATCTGGGGCGTGAGGTTCTCCTTGGTGTCTACGCCGCGTGCGTCGAGCTTATGGACGATATGATAGCCGTAAGCGGTCTGCACGGGCTTGGAGATGCCGCCCACGGGGAGTTCGAAGGAGATGGCTTCGAATTCGGGCACCATCTGTCCGGCTCCGAACCAGGGGAGTCTGCCACCCTCGCGGCGCGAGCCGGGATCTTCGCTTTCACGGCGTGCCACGTCGGCGAAATTGGCGCTGTCGGCGGTCACTACGGTGTAGAGCGAATCAATCTGGGCTTTCTTGGCAGCCGCCTCGGCCTCGGAGAGTCCCTGGGTGAGCTTCAGAATATGCTCCACGAGCACCTGGCCGCGGGCCGGAGTCTTGGCATTGACTTTCACGATATGGAAACCGAAGGGAGTCTCGATTACGGGCGAAATATCGCCGACGGCGGTGGCGTAGGCGGCGTCCTCAAACTGGAAGGGGAGGCGCATCACAGGGATGATGCCCATACGTCCGCCCGTTCGGCTCACGGCGGGGTCTATCGAGAATCTGCGCGCGAGCTGTTCGAAATCGCTCCCGGCGAGGATGGCCGTGCGTATCGAATCGAGCCGCTGGCGCTGGGCGCCCCGGTCGACGTTTTCTCCTCGGGAGGCCACCATGATGTGGCTTACGTCGACGTCGGTCTTCATGCGTTCGTAGATGGCGTTGACGAGGCTGTCTTCCACAGCACGGTCTTCAAGATATGGTGCTGAAAGGTCGCGGCGGTAGCCGTCGAACTCGTTCTGGAAGGCTTCGCTCTTGTCGATGCCTTCGGCTTCGGCGTCGGCCACCTTCTGCTTGTAGGTGACAAACATCTCGAGATATTCCTCGATAGGCTGACTGGCGAGCTGCTGACTCTGGTTCTTGTGGTAGAGATATTCAAACTCGCCAAGGCTTACAGGCTTTTTGTTGATGGTCATAAGCACCTGGTCGCCTGCGCTTTTGGCGGCGACGGCACATGCGGCTCCGGCAGCGATGGCCAGCAACAACGATGCTTTGTTCATGGGTTCTGAAATGATATTATTCCGAAAATAATAAAGTGCCTTAATCTGGAATGGCACCCTGTAAATCTTAACGCACGCGGGGGAGATTTATTGTGGCTGAGGCCGGGTATATCTCGGGGAAGGTTTTTATCGCCATGGTTTATTGATTTTTGCTTAAAAATGAAAAAAGTATGTTATATTATTGGCGTCCTTGCGGAAAATCAATAAATTTGTATGCGGAAAGATAATCCGTTCCCCCGGATTATCTTTCCATGAGAAAGTCTTACAAAATGTGACTTGGCAGGGGTTATTTATGCAATCCGCTCCGGATGCTATGGCTTAATTCCGAACAGTCGCTTATAATTTCTTACCTTTATTTCTTACAACTGAAAAAATGAGCAAACCCTACGTAGTCGGAATCGACATAGGTGGCACCAACACAGTGTTTGGCATTGTCGACGCACGCGGCGTCGTGCTGGCCAGCAGTTCGATTAAAACTCGCAAGCATCCCACCGTCGAGGCTTACATCGACGAACTCCACACAGAACTCACCAAGCTGATGGACGTCAACGAAGCTATCGGCAAGATTCACGGCATCGGCATCGGCGCCCCCAACGCCAATTATTATACCGGAACCATCGAGGACGGTGTGAACCTCCCGTGGCCCACCCCCATACCCCTGGCGCAGCTGGTAGCCGACAAATTCGGCGTACCGGTCTCCGTGACCAACGACGCCAACGCCGCCGCCATCGGCGAGATGACCTATGGCGTGGCTCGCGGCCTGAAGGATTTCATTATGATTACGCTCGGCACCGGCGTAGGCTCCGGCATCGTAATCAACGGTCAGCTGGTATATGGCCACGACGGCTTTGCCGGCGAGCTCGGCCACGTAATCATGAAGCGCAACAACGGGCGACTCTGCGGCTGCGGCCGCACCGGATGTCTGGAGGCCTACTGCTCGGCTACGGGCGTTGCACGCACGGCCCGCGAATTTCTCGAAGCCCGCGCCACCGAGCCCTCCCTGCTGCGCAACATGGCGATTGAAGATATTACTTCCAAGGACGTCTACGATGCAGCAATGGCGGGCGACAAGCTCGCCCGCGACGTATTTGAGTTCACCGGCGACATTCTCGGCGCAGCTCTGGCCGATTTTACCGTATTCTCCGCTCCCGAGGCGTTCGTGCTCTTCGGCGGTCTGGCCAAGAGCGGCGAACTGCTGATGCGTCCGCTACGCGATTCGCTCGAGAAGAATCTTATGGGTATCTGGAAAGGGAAGGTGAAAGTGCTCCTTTCCGACCTCAAGGAGGCCGACGCCGCCATTCTCGGTGCGAGCGCCCTCGGATGGGAAGCCAAGGTGCAGCCGTCGGTTGCCGCCGAAGAGGCCGCACCCTCCGCCGCACCCCTCTCCGCTACTCCGCTTCCGCGCGTATGAGATTCCTATCCTTAGGAGACTCCTATAATTAATTAAAAGTAATTAATTAAAAGCAACTGACAGACTCAATCCCCCGATTCGGGAACGTGAATCTGTCAGTTGTTTTTATTATGTCACGTTGACGTCATTCGCGGCCTAACGCCTGCCGGTGATTCATATAATCGCCGAGCCATAGACCTCCGATAATCAGGAATGCGCCGAAGCAGCCGATAAGCGTGATGGGATCGTTGGCGAAAAGACACGCGGCGATAATCATTGTGGCTATTGGCTGCACATAAAGATAGTTGTTGGTGGTTATCGCGCCGAGCACACGCATTACCGACGACCACAGCAGATAGGCAAGCATCGAGCATACAACACCCAGAAACAGCAGATTGCCAAGTACCTCCGGTCGGAGCAGTACCGATGGCTCCGCAATTGGTTCCGACGATACCATCCAGAAGGGGAGTGCCGTGAGCAGGCCGTAGAAAAACGTCTTGCGTGTTATGAACTGAGCGGAGTATGTTACGTTAAGCTTGCGGAGCACAACCGAATAGATGGCCCACGAAAAGGCCGCTCCGAGAGCAAGCATCTGCCCTACGGATGCGCTGAGCGCGTCGGGACTATTTGCCTCGGATGTCAGGCCATCCTTGAAGACGATGCATCCCACGCCTGCAAATGCTATTAGAGAGCTGATGTAGGTCCATCGCCCGGGACGTTCGTTTTTGTATAGCGCGCCGACAAGAAGAGTTGTGAGCAGCGGAGCCAGCGTGGTGATCATCGATACATCGCTCACGCGTGTGTAGTTCACCGCATTGTTCTCAGCTATGAAATAGATGCTTCCGCCGCAGAGCCCGCATACGGCGAATAGCAGCTCGTCGCGCAGGTTGTCGGCGAAAATCCGTTTGTGGCAGGCTGCCAACACGAGCAGATACGCCAGCACGAAGCGGTATATATAGATTTCTACGGCGCCGAGGCCCGCATTGGTCAGAACTTTGGTGCTGACAAACGAAGCTCCCCATACAGTGACGACGAGCAACGCACACAGGTGACTGATCAATTTGGCTTTTTGGCTGTTGGTTTTCCAGGTTGGCGAGGCCATATGGACTTATTCTATGATTATACCGGTTTACGCCTCAAAAAGATGTATAAAGGCCGTATCTCTACTGCGAATTTAGGCATTTATCCCCAATATCCCAAAAAAAGATTCGGAGCCGGCTGCTTAGGGGCTGTGGCCCACGTGGCTACGTCGGTCGATGCCCTTGTGTACTTTCGAACTTTAGCGCCGTTCCGATTGTATATAGATATGAGAGTGCCGTAGATGGTCATCCGGTCCTTCCGAAAAAAATAAAGGCTGGAATTAACCTTTTCGCTTTACGGCGGTCTTATAGAATTGTCGGGCAAGTTCCGACTACACAGAAATCTTTACAACTAAAAACATAGAATTCATGAAGACTCTGAAACAAATCTGCTGCGCTACGCTTGCTGCCGGCATGTTGCTGTCCGGCTGTTCGTCAATGACCAATACCGGCAAAGGTGCCCTCATCGGGGGTGGTGGCGGCGGTGCTCTCGGCGCAGGTATCGGCGCTCTGATCGGTGGCGGCAAGGGTGCCGGCATCGGAGCTGCCATCGGAGCTGCCGTAGGTGCAGGCGCCGGTGCGCTTATCGGTAAAAAGATGGATAAGCAGAAGGCTGAACTCGAGCAGCAGCTCAAGGATGCCGAAGTCCAGACTGTAACCGACCAGAACGGCTTAACGGCCATCAAGGTTACATTCCCCGGAGGTATCCTGTTCCCCACCAACGGCACGACCCTTAGCGCCAACGCTCAGACCGAGCTCGCCCAGTTCGCAAACTCGCTCAAGCAGAACCCCGACACAAACGTACAGATCTACGGCTTTACCGACAACACCGGTTCCATGGAGGTCAATACCCGTGTGGCCAACGGTCGCGCAGCTGCTGTCGACTCCTTCCTGGTGAACAGCGGAGTGTCGCCCACTCGTGTTACAGCTCAGGGTATCCCTATGGCCGACTACGTCGCATCCAACGATACGGCTGCCGGCCGCGCGCAGAACCGCCGTGTGGAAATCTACATTACAGCCGACCAGAACATGATCAATCAGGCCAACGCCGGTACTCTCCAGTAATCCCCGAACATAAATTCTCCGCATAATAATAAGGCGGCATGCAAATTCAGACCAATTTGCATGCCGCCTGTTTCGTAGCCGGATGGCAAAGAGGTGCCTTCTGGATTATAAGGCTATCAGCTCCTTTATCTTGGCTTCCAGCGTCGCGCGGTTCTGCGAGCCGGTAAGGCGCAGGTCGGTTTTCTTGCCGTTCTTGAAGAAAAGCAGTGTGGGGAGCGACATGATGCGGAATTCCGAGCTGAGGTCTCCTTCTTCGTCCACATTGTATTTTCCGATGGTCACCTGGTCGGCATATTCTGTGGCAAGCTCGTCGATGAGCGGAGCCATTGCCATGCAGGGGCCGCACCATGTGGCCCAGAAATCGATAATCACGGGTTTGCCCGATTCGATGAGTGCGCGGGCGTTGTCGTCGGTAATTTGTAAAGCCATTGAGTTGTTGTTTTTATGTTGTGATTTCAATTGTTTGTTGTGTCGGAGTCATGGAATCGTTCAATTGAGCGAGAAATCATATTTTACCTCAAGAGAATCCAGTTTCTTTGTCAGTTCGCGCGTAAGCGGAATCTTGAACCCGGAGGTCAGCTTGATGTATTTGTTCGATGTCTTGTCGAATATGCGCACCGTCAGGTTGCCGTGGTTTTCTCCCGACGATTTCAGTATTTCCTGCAGCACGCCGTTGAGCCGGTCGTTTACCTCTTCCGGCTCGAGATCCAGGCTGATGCCGCTCAGCATCTGGCCTTTCACTTCGTTGAGCAGCCGGATGCGCTGCACTTCGAAACGCACTTCGCCGTTATACCGCCTCTCGAAGCGGCCTGTCACCATTATCGGCGTGCCGGGCTTGCCGTAGTTGGCGAAGTCGATATATTTCTGGCCGAACAGGCGCAGTTCGCAGCTCCCGGTGTAGTCCTCCATCGAGAGTATGCCGAAATTGCCGCCGCGCGAACTCGGACGCGAGTCGAATTTCGTCACCATTCCGCCAAAACTTATTTCGCGGCCCTCTTCAGGAATGGCCTCCGCATATTCCTTTATCGAGGTCAGCCCGTAGTTCAGCTCCATATAATAGGGGTCGAGAGGATGAGCCGACAGATACATCCCTACGAGCTCATGCTCTTTTTCAAGACGCACGGCGTCGACCCAGGGCACCGCCGACTTGATTTCAGGGCGGCCTGCCGTGTTTAGCTCGGCATCCATATCGCCGAAAAGCGAGGCCGACTGGTCGGAAGCGGCCTTCTGGTACTGCTGTCCGTAGCGCAGAAGCTGTTCTGCGAGAGTCTCGTCGCGGGCGTTCTTCTCGAAGAAGTCTTCGCGTTTCACCCCTTCGAAGCAGTCGAGCGCGCCGGCCAGAACGAGCGATTCGAGTGTGCGACGGTTGATTACGTTGAACGGAACGCGCTCCACGAAGTCGTAGACGTTCAGAAAACGGCCTCCCTCGTTGCGTGCGCGGATTATCTCGGCCACGGCGGCTTCGCCCACGCCTTTCACGGCGCTGAGCCCGAAGCGGATGTCGCCCTTGGAGTTCACGCCGAAATCGCTGAACGATTCGTTTACGTCAGGTCCCTTTACGGGAATGTGCATCGATTTGCACTCGTCCATAAAGTTCGTGAGCTTCGCCAGGTCAGTCTTGTTGTTGCTCAGCACGGCCGCCATGTATTCGGCCGGATAGTTGGCCTTGAGGTATGCCGTCTGGAAGGCCACCCAGCTGTAGCAGGTGGCGTGACTCTTGTTGAAGGCATACGAGGCGAATTTCTCCCAGTCCTTCCATATCTTTTCGAGAACGGCGGGATCGTGTCCGTTTGCCTGTCCTCCGGCAAGGAATTTCCCCTTCAGATGGTTCATCTTGTCGATGAGCTTTTTGCCCATGGCCTTGCGCAGGGTGTCGCTCTCGCCGCGTGTAAAGTTGGCCAGCAGTCGCGACAGAAGCATCACCTGCTCCTGATATACCGTGATGCCGTACGTATCCTTGAGATACTTCTCCATCTCCGGTATGTCGTACTCGATCGGCTTTTTCCCGTGCTTGCGGTCGATGAAGTCGGGAATATAGTCCATGGGGCCCGGGCGATAGAGGGCGTTCATGGCTATGAGGTCCTCGAACGAACTCGGCTGCAGCTCGCGCAGATATTTCTGCATGCCGGCCGACTCAAACTGGAATGTGCCTACGGTGCGTCCCTCGCAGTAGAGCTTGTAGGTCGCCGGGTCGTCGATGGGGATGGCGTCCATGTCGACGTCCTTTCCTTGGGTGAGCTTGATGTTGCGGACGGCGTTCATTATTATGGTGAGCGTCTTTAGCCCCAGGAAGTCCATCTTGATAAGTCCGGTCTCCTCGATCACTCTTCCTTCGTATTGCGTCACGAGCACGCGGCCGTCGAGTTTGTCGACGGCGGTGCTCACCGGCACCCAGTCGCTGATTTTGTCGCGGCATATGATTACTCCGCAGGCGTGTACGCCCGTGCCTCTGACGTTACCCTCCAGCTGCTCGGCGTATTTCAGCGTCTCCTGCACCAGCGGGTTCGGACTCTGAAGCTCGGCTTTGAATTCCGGCACGAGCTTGTAGCAGTTCGTAAGGTTGAGTTTAGCCTCTTTGCCGTTTACCTCCGGCATGTGGCGCGGAATGAGTTTCACCAGGCGGTCGCTCTCGGGAATGGGGAGGCCCTCCACGCGGGCAACGTCCTTGATGGCCATCTTCGTGGCCATGGTGCCGTAGGTTATGATGTGCGCCACGTTTTCAGCACCGTATTTTTCGGTGACGTACTGCAGCACGCGTGCGCGCCCGTCGTCGTCGAAATCCACGTCGATATCAGGCAGCGATATGCGGTCCGGGTTCAGGAAACGTTCGAACAGCAGGTCGTATTTTATAGGGTCAATCTGCGTGATGCCAAGGCAGTAGGCCACACACGACCCGGCTGCCGAGCCACGGCCCGGTCCGACGCTTACGCCAAGCTTGTCGCGCGACACGTTGATGAAGTCCTGCACAATGAGGAAGTAACCCGGAAAGCCCATGGTCTTCATTATGTGCAGCTCGAATTTTATGCGCTCCTCCAGCTCGGGAGTCAGCGGATTCCCGTAGCGTTTCCTGGCGCCCTCGTAGGCGAGTTTGGCCAGATAGTCGGCCTCGAATTTTATGCGGTACAACTTCTCGTAGCCGCCGAGTTTCTCGATTTTTTTGTTGGCCTCCTCCTCGCTGAGCACCACGTTGCCGTTCTCGTCGCGGGTAAATTCGTTGAAAAGTTCCTCGCGCGTTATCCTGCTGCGGTATTCTTCTTCGGTTCCGAATTCCTCGGGGATGGCGAAGAAGGGCATGATCGGGGCGTGATCGATGTCGTAGGTCTCTACTTTGTCGGCGATTTCTATGGTGTTGGCCAGTGCCTGGGGCACGTCGGCAAACACCGTGTTCATCTCCGCCGTGGTCTTCAGCCATTCCTGCTTGCTGTAGAGCATGCGGTTCTCGTCGGTGATGCGCTTGTTGGTGCTTACGCAGATCAGTCGTTCGTGGGCGTCGGCGTCGGTCTCGTTCACAAAATGCACGTCGTTCGTGGCTATTACCTTGATTCCGAATTTGTCGGCCATGCGCAGAAGCTCGGCGTTCACTTTCTGCTGCATCGGGTAGGCTTCCTGGTTGGCGTTGGGGGTGGTGGCCTTGTGGCGTTGCAGCTCCAGGTAGTAGTCGTCGCCGAAGGTCTCTTTCCACCATTTTACGGATTCCTCGGCAGCCTCGATGTTTCCAGCCGTTATAAGTTTCGGAATCTCTCCGCCAAGGCAGGCCGAGCATACGATGATGCCCTCGCGGTGGGCGGCGATTTCGTTCTTGTCGGTACGCGGATGCGAATAGAAGCCGTCGGTCCACGCCTTCGACACTATTTTCACGAGGTTATGGTATCCGCGTTCGTTCTTGGCCAGAAGAATCAGGTGTCGGCCCGTGTCGTGCTTGTCGGTATGCACGTCGAGGGTAGTGTTTGCCACGTAGACCTCACAGCCGAATATCGGTTTCAGGATTTTTTTCTTCAGCTGGGCCGCTTCGGCCTTCTTGGCCTCGGCGGTAGCTGCGTCGCCCTGCTCGAGGGCTTCGGCGGCAGCTTTCTCGGCGTCTTTTATCGCTCCTTTGGTTTTGCCGTTCTTCTTATTTACGTAGTTGAAGAATTCCTTTATGCCGAACATGTTGCCGTGGTCGGTGATGGCAAGCGCCGGCATGCCGTCGGCAATGGCCTTGTCGACCAGTGCCTCGATTGAGGCCTGGCCGTCGAGTATCGAATATTGGGTATGTACGTGAAGGTGAACGAATGGCTGCATACTGTGTTTTCGGTATGATTCTGGTAGGGGAGAACGGGGCTTTGGCGTATGGCCGACGTAGTCGCACGAGTTGCAAATTTATATTTTTTTTTGCGATTTTCAGCGCCCGCAATTGTTAATCATGCGCAAATGTTGGTAACTTTGTCTGCCGCTCTGGGCCGTCCCTCTTCTGAGACTTTCGGCGGGTGGCGGCTTGAAGCTATGAAGATTCTCGTTATCCGTTTCCGCCAGATGGGCGACGCCGTGCTTGCTACGGCTCTGCTCAATTCCATACGTCGGAGTTTCCCCGATGCCGAAATCCATTTTGTGCTTAATTCGCAGCTCGCCGACCTCTTTGCGGGGCATCCCTCGGTCGACCGCGTTATCTCCTTCACTCCCGAAGTGCGCCATTCGCCGCTGCGCTATCTGTGGAAAATCCTGAAACTTATGGTCTCCGAGCGCTACGATGCCGTAATAGATATGCGCTCTACGCCCAATTGTCTGCCGTTCAGTTTGTTTGCTCCGTTCGCGCGGTTGCGCGTAGGTCTCCGTAAAGGCTATACACGCTTTGTTATGAACCGGCGCATCCCCGTCGGCGATGCCTCTGTCGATGTCGTTACGCATAATCTTCGTTTTCTTGAGTCGTTGGCCGTATTCGGCCCGATTACGCCTACCCGCGATTTTTCGCTGTCCGTAACGTCCGACGAGATTACCGCGTATCGCCGCTATCTGCAATCGGAGGGAATCGATCTGGGTCGGCCGATTCTTCTGTGTGGCGTTGTCTCAAAGCTCGCCCACAAATCCTGGCCCATGGAAAATATGCGCAAGGTTATGGAAGCGGTGGTTCGGGAGTTTCCTCAGTGGCAGATTGTCTTTAACTATGCCCCCGGCTACGAAGAGGAGGCTGCGCGTAGGCTCTATGCCGACCTCGGCTCGCCAGCCTCTGTATATATTAATGTGCGCGCCTCATCGATGCGCGAGCTTGTAGCCCTCGCATCGCTCTCTACTGCTTACTTCGGCAACGAGGGCGGTGCGCGCCATATAGCCCAGGCTGTCGGCACACCGTCGCTCGTCATTGTCTCACCCGACGTCCGTAAATCCAACTGGATAATCTCCAATTCCGTCGAGTCTCTCGCCATCGACGCTGCCGATGCCCTCACGGCTAATAATCCCTCCTCTCCCGATACCACCATTGAGTCCCGTCTCGCCTCTATGTCTTATGAGGCCCGCTACGCCCTGATTGCTCCCGACCTCGTCCTCTCGCGCCTCCGCCCCTTCCTCCTCAGCCGTTCCTCGCTCTGATTTTCGCTTCTTTCCTGGACTTCTGCCAAAAAAATTTCTTTCAGCTGTAAGCGGCTGCCAGTCAAAATGGAGGGCGGGGGATTTGGCTTCGAAAACATGTTATATAACATATTTTCTTGAAAATTTCTCTTGAAAAAT
>ERZ1673743.528-NODE-528-length-57434-cov-29.663710_pt1 | contig 57434 bp, 50 predicted proteins | sample MGYA00580197_ERZ1673743 | MGnify/ENA primary metagenome ERZ1673743 (study PRJEB41218, sample SAMN15661795) | gut metagenome | host: Homo sapiens | place: Canada: London | collected 2015-08-20/2019-03-30 | study: EMG produced TPA metagenomics assembly of...
ATCGGCAGAAGAATCTTCCGGGACATCCTCAGGAATATCTTCTGGGATATCATCAGCCATGTCATCAGAATCGGCAGAAGAATCTTCCGGGACATCCTCAGGAATATCTTCTGGGATATCATCAACTATGTCGTTAGAATCAGCAGATACATCCTCAGAAAAATCTTCAGATGTATCCATATCGCTGGAAGTATCAACAGTCTCCGTGTATTCATCTCCCATAATAATGCCCTCCTTTCATTTATGATTTTTCTAAAGAATTTTTAATTTGTATTTCTTTTATTGGAATATTGGTTCCATATTTAATACGTCTCCAAAGCTGGCATTTTACACATGCTAAAAGTTCAGATGAAAACGGTTCGTCATTTAATTCTGCAAGTGTAAGGTTTGTAATTTGTCCAAATACTTTTTTTATTGGTTCAAATTCTTTATTTGTAGCGTTAAAATTTCTTGTATAAATACGACGGGCAATTTCTTTAGCTAATATGCGTCTATCGTAATCACATGTCTCTGAACAATATTTAATCAAATTACATTCGGGATACGGCTTCAAATATTGCTTGCGTGAGCACCAATATGTTGATAGATCTCGTATTCCTTCATCTGTAAGGGTGATACTAATATTGTTTTCTAAACGATAATCAGGTGTGACAACTTCTTCTGGTTCATCTAATTTGTTGAAGAAAAGAAATGCTTCACCAGGTTTTAAGCGAGAAAGTCGTTGAACTTGAGAATCTGACATATTCATACTGTCAGCAATAATCTGTTTATCAACAGATTCAACTAATCTAAAAACAACCTTCATATCAGTTAAGCCAACTACATCAGTAGATACTTTTCGAGGAGATTGATCTGCAATTATTAAACCAACACCATAAGAACGAATTTCAGCAAGCATTCTTTTTACTAAACCTTGTGCAATGGCACTTGGATTAGTATCTCCTTGACTGCCATTACCATCTGCATCCAGAAGAACATGAGCTTCTTCAAGTAGTATGACATTTTTTAGACCACCTTCTCCAACGTAATTTGAATTTACATATGCTAAAATAGAAAGAAGTAGCAGGGCAATGATAAGAGCTTTCTGATCACTGTTTTCAATTGCTGCAAGTTCTATAATCGTTGGTTTTTGTAGTAAATCCTCAATCGGAATAGAGAAGTAGTTATCAAAAAGATTTACAAGGCTATTAAGTCTAACAACACCTGCTCGTCCAATATTTTTTGCATCGCCAGTATATCCTATTTCATCGAATGTTTTTTGAAAGCATTTGATAAAATCTGAGATATTAAAATTTAATCCTTTATTGTCGGATGTATATGTATCTAACCATCTAAAATCAGAGTAGCAATTATTTATAGATTCCTCAAATATTTTATCTAATGGTGTAGACATGGAAACGGCAGCAGCGAAAGCTGTTTTTAATGTTGATTTATATGTTTCCAACTTTACGTTCTTTGGAGGAACGAAAGGATTGAATACAAATGGAGAAATAAAGTTTTTTCCAGGTGTAAATACTTGTAAATCAGGAATACTTTGTACTAATGCTCGATATTCATTTTTAGCAGGTTCAATGACCAAAAAAGGAATATGATGTTCTTTCCATAATCTATCCAATAATCCAACAGAAAAAGTAGTCTTACCTGATCCAGGAGTACCTACTACAAGCATATGTTTCGCCAGGTCTTTAAGTGTTATTCCAATGCTATCTTTGTTACCAGAAGATTTCAATAAACCTATTTCAATGTCACCCGCATTTATTAAATTGTTTGAATAGGTTTTACTGGAACTTTCTGTATCATTTATTGGTAAGCCAGCAGAAACTCTTTGTGTTCCGATAGGAAGTCTGAAAAATTCAGTTGCTTCTTCAGCAGTAATAATGTATGGTAAACGATAAAAATTGTTAAATCCAGTATTGTAAGACCAAATTTGAGAATTCCTGTCTGACTGTAATAAAAGTTCGCTTGTTATCCATGGCAGCGAAATAAAATTATTTCTGTCAGAAACTTCTGTATTGGATAAATCTATAATTTTTAATGAGGGTGCCTTACTGGCATCAAAAGTAAGATGCCCGTAAATTTTAGATGTGATATCTTCAACAGAACGTTCATTTCCATAAATTAAGATGCCATAATTGAATAGAGCATTATTTTTATTCGTCTGATAATATTTATATACTGACGAAACTGTTTCAGCAGCAGTTATGCTAACGCTTCCTATCCCCTGGGTCATTACGCCTTTACTCAATGTATCAAGTATCTGAGCCATTTGAGTAATAGCCCCGTTTTCTTCTAAGGTAAAGTGAGTTGGGGTCAATTGAAAAGAAACGGCACAATGAGGGTGCTCGATTAAGCTATTAACAATAGAACCCAGGTCATGCGCACCAGCTTCTAATTTATCAAAAGAATAGCAGGCAGGAAGCATTTCATTTTGCATGACATCAAGATGTTCATCCTTCACTAATGCATGAACAGCAGTAGTTTCAATTTGCTCTGTTGCATTTTTCCAAGTACTAATGGATGTTCTTTGTGTACCATATTTATGAAGTTTTAATGCGGCCTCGCATGATGAAAGAATTCTATCTATCATTTCGTTGCTACTATTTTCTGAATTGTTGATAGCTCGTGAAATAATAAAAATACGAATTTTGGCTTTGTATGGTTGGTTGATAACAGGTTCAGTCATCCATAATAATTCCAAGGAGATTTCTGCCGAATTATTTATTGCAAAAAAACTTTTATAACTTTGGTATATTTCCGAAATTAAATTGCCTAATCCGAGCTTGATTTCATTTTCAATATCATCTGCTGGTGCATAGTCATCTTTTAAAATTGATATTTTTGGTATAGATGTAACTTCCAAGGCAGAAGCACTAATAAATTCACCATTATTTGTTTCAAGTAATTCGATATAGTTTTCCATAAGTACCTCCTTGTATTAAGGGTAATCAATGCCGCCAGGAGGACCGCATCGCAATAGCCGTTTTACTGCTTTAATGCTGCCTAATATTAAGCCATATTTTTTTAGTGCTAAAATCGCATATTCTGAACAGCTTGGAGTGTAGCAACAACGTAATCTGGTTTCTGATTTTGCATACCGCTGATAAACCCTGATAAGCCATATAAAAATATATTTTAAAGTCAACAACAGTACCAAGATCTGAACTTTCCAGTAAATTGATATAAAAATCACCTGTCGACCATTTTGTTCTGCGTTATATGTTTCTTGATGAATAAAAACTAAAGTAATGCACCAAGATACAAATAAGGTTAAACAGATAGTTGATATCGTTACAATCGCTGCTTTTCCGAAATGAATTTTCGGACGGTATAATTTATTTTCAGGTGCAGTTAATTTATTGGTCTCTGGATTGTTTATGTAATGGGGGATTTTTTTCGTGTTCATTAATTTCTCCTAAAAAAAAGCAAGCCTCTGTTTGCCACAAAACAGAGACCACTTGCTGCTAATTTTGCCCCAGTAAACAGGTTCGGTGCAGCGCAATTACATTTTCTTTTCTCTCAGCTTCTGTTTCATAGCCTGAATAATATCTTCAGAATCGGATACACCATCCATAGAAACAAAAATTTTATCCCCAGGAACAACCATCTTAAACTTGTTGGTTTCAACTTCAAACTTGTCATCTCCCAGACGATGTGCAGTTTCTGTTTCAGAGCTGGTAGAAAAAGATGTGACATCTTTGTAGAAAAACTCATCCGTGCTTTCGCTCTTTTTGTCCTCATCCATGTTGAACGTATACCTGTAAATGTAAATCTGAGAAGAACTAAAGAATAGCCATGCTACCTGATAAGAAGAACTTACCCAGTCACCATTTGCACGTCTTTTTGCGAAAGCATTCTTGAACACATAACCTTCGAATACTGCGGGCGGAATTTCACTTACTTCATCCTCGTCCAGTCCAATTTTGCTTAATGCTTTCTGACGCAGATTCAAGGAATCACGCTTTTTAACCACCATCGCAAAGTATTCGTCATCGGACATATTCTTAGATAGGCAACCTTCATCTTTACAGAAATATTCAATTACCTTCACCTGTTCTGCTGTTTTACCTTTGCAATACTGTTTTAATAGTTCTGCATTGTTGGTTTGATTCGCCATTTTTACTCTCCTCCTTCTGCATAGCATGCGCTATGGCAATTACATTTTCTTTTCTCTCAGTTTCTGTTTCATTGCCTGAATAATATCTTCGGAATTAGATACTCCATCCATGGAAACAAAAATCTGATCTCCAGGAACAACCATTTTAAATTTATTGGATTCGACTTCAAACTTCTTATCACCAATACCATGTGCCTGTTCGGATTCAGAACTGGTGGAGAAAGAAGTGACATCTTTGTAGAAAAACTCATCCGTGCTTTCTCTCTTCTTGTCCTCATCCATATTAAATGTGTATCTATAAATGTAAACTTGAGTAGAACTGAAGAACAACCATGCTACCTGGTAAGAAGAACTTACCCAGTCACCATTTGCACGTTTTTTTGCATATGCGTTTTTATACACGAAACCTTCAAATGAAGCAGGCGGAATTTCACTTACTTCATCTTCATCCAATCCAATTTTATTCAGAGCTTTCTGGCGAAGATTTAGAGAATCACGTTTAGCTCTTATCATTGAAAGATATTCCTCGTCATCAATTGTTTTGGTCATACAGCCTTCTTTACAGAAATATTCAATAACTTTCTGCTGCTCAGGTGTTTTTCCTTGACAAACAGCTCTAACAGCTTTTGCGTTTGGAGAATTGTAGACCTTTGTGTAATAAAGAATTGCAACAACAATCACAATAAATAATAAAAATCCCATTTGCTTTATCCTCCTCATAATTAAATAATGGGTTATATATCGTAATACGCCTGTGGCAACGTATTATGATTAAAATTAGATACAATCCGGACGAGCAACATTAAGGATTATGTATAGTTGTTCAATGTCAAAGTCCGATAAACCAGCTTCATTAGCCATTTGAAGTGCATCCACGTAATTAGGTGATGTACGGAAATGCTTTCTTTCAAAATAATCATATTTTATGTAAGCCATAAAATAGTAATAAATTCCTTTCGACTCAATCATAAGTGCTGCATTTAGGTATTCTAAAATTTTATCAATGGTAGGTCTTTGATTAAGGAATGCCTTTTTACCGTTAAGTAAACAAATGGCAGCGTAAAAGTAATTTTCTGAATCGTCAAAATTATCTTCTATAGTCTTTTCAAATGCTTCCAATGCCTTATCATACATTTTTAATTTTAAATAACACATGGCAATGGATTTATTCAGTTCTGTATTACCTGGATTTTCTGTAAGTGCTTTTCGATAGACACCAGTATATTTATTAACTTCCGGCATTGACATCGAATATACACTATTAAATGTAGAAATAACAATCGGTTTATGACACCAATCACACTCTTTCTGAGCAGTCGTTACTCTCGCCCCACAACCAGGGCAATTGAGTTCTACAACTTGTTGACTCATTATTAATCCTCCCTTCTGGTTATATGCAACATCCACATAATGATTATTATGGTTTAAAAACACGCTCAAACACACACTCAATGCGTACAATAATAGAAAAAAATGAAAATCACACAATATTAGTTGCATAAAATATTCTAAAATGATATAATATTATCGATTTGATTCGACAGAAATATGCACTGTTTAGCATATTCTGACAACGGATTTTTACATTTTTGCTTCATGATATGAAATTGTTGAAATGGAATGACGAGAGTCGCATTCTATACAACAGTGGACAAAAAAGCTTTTGTGCGAAGTATTTCCAAATGATGGTTATTGAATTATACATTTGATGACGGAGCTTTTTAAATATCGTGATTGTCAATAAAAACATTGCATTCTATCTATATAATAATCATTATGTAGACTTCAATCACCTACAAGCAAATTCATGTTCTCCAATTGTTTTCGATGTTCATTGTATGATTCTTTAAGATATATCCTTGTTGTTTCTATACTGCTATGTCCCAAAATATCTGCAAGTTTGGCAATGTCCTTATATAAGGAATAAAATGTTCTTGCAAATAAATGACGTAGATTATGTGGAAACACCTTGTCTTGGTCTATTCCGGCATCACTGCAAAGCTTTTTCATTTCACGCCAGATCCATGTGCGATCGACTGCATTTCCTCTTGACGTTTGAAAAACTATACCTTTCTTTATTCCCTTTACCCGGATATAACGCAGTAAACGTACCTGCAAATCTCTGGGAATTAATACTTGCCGCTCTTTTCCTTTATTATATATAGTTGCCATCCCCCTTTTTACAGAAGCAATTGTGATTGCAGATAACTCACTCACTCGAATTCCTGTTGCACATATCGTTTGTATAATCATTCCCAGCCGGACTTTTCCTCTATCCATAGCTGTTTTCACCAATTTCATATATTCCTGCTTTGATAATTCCCTGTTTTCCGGCAGAAACACTTCTTTTTGCAATTTAAATGTTTTTACCTTAAGTTCATACCAACCCAAGAACTCGAAAAAACGATTCGCTGCAACCAAAAAAGAATTGATACTGCTTGTTTTATAATCTGCATTCTCCCTCAAATGTTCTTTATATTGAATAATGAGCATCTTATCCAGTTCTCTGTTATCCGCAAATTCTATTAACTTTTTCAAATCACACATATATTTTTGTATGGTAGCTTTGCTTTTTTCCTGTTCATACAGATAAATTTTGTAATCTTCCAACATTTTCTCCGTGATAATCTTTTTCATAATATTGCACCTCCAAAACTGATTGGCAGGATCCATGATTTCATCACATCACCTGCCATATCTAACTGTCTGACTTACTTCTTATTAAGATAATATCGTTTTTTATTCCTCATCGAAACGGTGTATCTCTCGCCTCCTGCCAGCCATCACATCCAGCACTTGGTTCCGTCTGTTCCTTACTGTTACTACTTTTCTGCTTTTCCTTGCTCTCCTCAAAGGACTTTCTCACTGCTCCATACAGTTTTTCCCGAAATTCCTTCGTTACCGGAAAGCAGATATCCTGATAGATACTCTTCCCCTGTTCATCGGTCTGTTTCGTCTTATAGGACGGCATCGCCACAAAGAGTCCGTTCTTTCCCTGCAACAATGATACATTATTGATCACAAAGCAGTCCTCCAGATAAATTCTCGCAAGCCCTCGGATGTTGCTTCCATCCCGTTCAAATGGAGTAACTTTTACATTGAACTTTAGTTCCTGTGATTTCTCCTGATCCACTTGACTGATCTTAAGCTGCAACCGGTTCTCTTCTATCTGCTGTACCTGTTCATAGGCTTTCATGATTCCTTCATAGAGTTCTTCACGAAATTCTTTTGTGATCGGATGGCAGATATCCTTATATCCACTGTCGTCTTTACTGCTTGCATATCTCGGCATAGATACAAAGCACTGCCCCTCCTTATTCTCAATGACAGCAATGTTGCTGACCTTGAAACTTTCTTCAAACACTACCGATGCAAATGCACGGATGTTCCCATCCCCTTTGTTTAACTGATTAACTGTAATCTCATAATTCATACAAATCACCTTTCCTTCCATAAAATAACGCCACAGTTGCTCATAAGTTTCCGTGACATATACTTTCTTCTTTTTATACTTTATTACCTGCTATCTTCTTCCAATAATGCTTTCAACGCCTCTCGGATGTCTTTGCCGTCAATCTCATTTCCAAGACACTCCCAGCCTTCGCTCTTTTTCCTTGCAAAAAGTTCAATCCTTGGCAGATTTCCGCAAAGTTCTACAATCCGGTCCCTTATCTCATCTGGTTTTTTACTGTGTTCTCCACGATGAGCGATACATAACTGTCTGACATTTGGTGATGCCCGGTGAGGATGTCCTTTGGTTGCTAATAAACATACCTCCGAACAACTCCTTGTCCAAAAACCAAGTCCTACAAAAAAGGTATCTGCTTTCGGATTCTGCTTTATCCAGTTAAAAGCACAGGTCTTATACTGAAATCCCCAGCTTTCAATAACCGAAAGCCCTTCTCTGAGCTTCGGAAATGTAACCCACAAAAACAGCACTGCATCATCCGCCGCAATCTCATTTACCGGAATCCCCTGAATATCAGCAATAGACATTGTCTGATATCTGGCTGCGGCAACACCTTCCCCCTTCTGGCGATCATATTTCCAGGGAGGGTCAGCATAGATAATGTTGTATTTTTTTCTCATACCATCAGTTTTATCATCCACATTACCCCTGTTTGTTTCCAAAAAAATCTGCTCTTTTACCATATTTTTCTCCTTTCCATCAAAATAGCCGGTCTTTCCCCGACTTGTTTAGCGGTAAACACCCCCTTCCCTCTGATCCGCCTTTTCTCCATCCTGCTGATCCGCGTTATTTACCGGCTCACACTTCACTACAAATCGTTTTGTTCCATGCTCGGCACAGGTAAAGAGCGTAAGGCTTTCCTCCTCTGTCTGCTCTGTTACCCATTCATCGTATGGATTTACGACTTTCATCTCTTTTACCGTGTATTCGTGCTTTTCCTTATTTCTATTTGTAAGCAGGACCTTCGCCCCGGCTTCAATGTTGCATAGATAAGTAAAATACACTCCATGGCGGCTGCCATTATGTCCGGCAAGAACACAGTTGCCATTCCCGCAAAGCTCTGTCGTATTCGTCATATGACCAATGCCCTCATTAAGCTGCACACTGCCGGCTCCTTCAAATACCGGATATTTAATATCTAAGCTCGGTATTTCAATAATCCCGATAACACCCTCCTGTAATAAAAGGGAATCTTTCTTTTTATGATCTTTTTTGTTCTGCTTCTCTTCATTCTGTTCCTCCTCAAACGCTTTCATATAACGGTTACTTCTCTCCTGCTCTTTCATCCGCAAAAGAAAGGGGATTGCGACAATGGCAACCCCCAGTAAAATCAACACCATATCCTTTTTTATTCGTCTCTTCATCGGTAATCCTTCCTTTCTCCATACAGATAAGCATTCTCTGCCACCTGACTGATCTCCTGCCCGTTTTCTTCTGTGATCGGTTTATTCTCCAGATCAAGCTGGGTATTGAGTTCAAACTGTCTGGCTGTCTTGCTTTTCAATTCTTCCTCGTAGGCAAACGGCTTTTCGTATTCTGCCTTTGCCTGTTCCATATCACGCTGATACTGCTCTAACTTCTTCTCCAGAAATTCAATATTTCCATCCATTCCGTTGAAGCAGTTTTCCAGTTTGACCATACATCCCACCGGGGAGTTGGATAATTCCACCTTGTAATCGGTTCGCCCATGCAGGATCAGGTAATTCACTCCGATAAAGTTTTTCTCTACCTGCACCTCAAAGCCACGGTACTCTCCGATTCCGGTTGTCTCCCCAACCTTGCATTTACTGACTGCTGCCAACACCGCCGTGCCGCCATCCACACGCTCATGAAAGGTCATATTTCCCACTTTAATGGCAAACTCTTCATCCGCTGCAAGCACCTGTTCATCCCGTTTCTTAATATCTGCATGAACACATTTCAGCTTTTCGTTTGCTGTAGCGATCAGTTTCGGAAATTTGATCATAAACTGATCCTGCAGACTGTAATGCTGACTGTCATAGGATGCCTTTAACATCTTGAGTCTCTGCACCTCATTATCTACTTCCATCTTTTCTTTGATCAATGGATTTCCGGTTGCCACAGCCTTAATCTCAGCATACGATAATGTTGCTTCGTCGATATCCTCACAGCTCCTTGAAATGGACTTGCTGGTCATCACCTGTGAGATAAAACGCTGTTTATTCTCCACAAGGCTCCAACTGTATGCATCAAAGGTTCCTTTCGTAACATAACGATATACCGCCACTTCACTGTTTTCATTTCCCTGCCGCAAGCCTCTTCCTTCTCTCTGCTCGATAGAAGAAGGTTTCCATGGGCAATCCACATGATGCATTGCCGTAAGATGTGTCTGCACATTAACACCAGTTCCGCATTTATCGGTAGAACCGATCAGAATCCGCTTTGTTCCAGACCTCATTTCACGAAAAAGGGCATCCCTTGCAGCGTCAGTCTTGGCATCATGAATAAATGCAATCTGATCCGCCGGGATACCCTGCTTTACAAGTTCTGTTTTCAGATAATTATACACATCAAAGGTATCTGCCTCTGCCCATGAAACGGTAAGCATCTCTTCTTTCCAACCGGATCTTGGTGTACCGATATCGGAAAAGATAAGCTGTGTGCCAATGATACCCTCCTGCTCTGCTTTCCGGTATTCATACAGCACATTTTCCACTACCTTATTAAGCTTTCCATCAACATTATTTGGTGCATCCGGCATCAACAGCCTTGCATCCGTACCGAGAAGCCTTGCCTCATGAGTGATCTTTAAGAAATTGTCCTCACTGGGATCAACCCCTCCGCTTCGGATACGCTCTGCCCTTGCAACAAATTCCTCCATGACCTGCTTCACATACCAGTCCGGCTCACTCTCCACGATGATATACTTATCGCCACGAAGTGCCGGCACATCCAGATCCAACATGTCCCTTGTCTGAATATCTGCTACCTCTTTGAACAGGTTCATAAGCTCCGGCAGATTTGTAAACTTATTAAATCTCGTCTTAAAACGAAATCCGCTTCCCTCTACCGTAAGCTCTAATGCTGTGGTCTGTTCTCCAAAGTTTGCCGCCCAACTGTCAAAGTGGTAAATGCCGAGCTGCTCCAAGGTATCTTTCTGCAGGAAACTCTGCATGACATACATCTCGCACATCGTATTGCTGATCGGTGTTCCGGTTGCAAATACAATGCCCCTGCCACCATTTAACTCGTTGATGTATTCACACTTCAAAAACATATCCATGGCTCTCTGGCTGCCGGTCCCGGTAATCCCGGAAACATTCATCTTACTGAAGATGGCAAGATTCTTAAACGCATGTGCCTCATCGACCATAATAGAATCAATGCCAAGCTCCTCAAAGGTAATCAGATCATCTTTCCTCTCTTCCGAGGTCATCTTTTTGATCTGCTCCTCAAGCCGCTTTTTCTGTGATTCCATCTGTTTGATCGTCCACCGCTCACTGTTTTGTGACTTCATCTCATCAATCGCATGGGCAATCTCCTCAATCTGTTTCCGGATCATCGCCTCCTTGCGCTCCGGTGAAATAGGAATCTTTTCAAACTGCGAATGGCTCATAATGATACAGTCATAATCTCCTGTCGCAATCCTTGAGATAAACTGTTTCCGCCTGCTCTTTTCAAAGTCCCGCTCGGTTGCCACCAGAATGTTTGCTGACGGATAAAGCCTTAAAAACTCACTTGCCGTCTGCCCGATCAATGCCTTTGGCACAACCATCGCTGTCTTATTTGCAAGACCAAGCCGTTTCTGTTCCATACATGCTGCCATCATCTCAAAGCTCTTTCCTGCTCCAACACAGTGTGCTAACAGCGTGTTTCCTCCCATCAGTACTCTGGCGATCGCATTAACCTGATGTGGCTTCAAATGAATATCCGGATTCATCCCCGGAAATTCCAAATGACTGCCATCATATTCCCGAAGCCGGACATTATTAAATGTTTCATTATAATAATTCACATACTTATTACGCCGCTCCGGTTCTGCGAAGATCCATTCCTTAAAGGCTTCTTTCATCTGATTCTGCTTCTCTCTTGCAAGCATCGTTTCCTTCTGATTGATCTCATAATGGTATCTGCCATCTCCATCCTCAATACGGTCACGCACGGTTACGGTTCTGAGATTCAGCGTTGTCTCAAAGATCGTATAAGCATCCATACGGGAAGTACCATAGGTTTTACTGGCAGCCACCGAGGATTTGTCATATGACTTATTCTCAATAAACCACTCCATCGTATATTTATTCAGATGAATCTGTATGCCGGAACTATAATAGGTACTCCGTACTGCCCGTGACCGGCGTGGTGTGTCAAGAAGCTCAAAAATAAATGCTTCATAATCTTCCGGCTCGATCCATGTTGTTCCGATACGCACATCAATCTCGGATGCGTCCAGATCTTTCGGCTGCACCTGCTCTAAGGCAGTCACATTATCCGCAAACAGTTCCGGATGTTCCTTTGCCACAGCATTGGCAAGCCGCAGCTTATCCCGGACATTGCCGGACAGGTATTCGTCTGCTGTTTCCCATCCATGATCCAGATCGTGTTCGTTATACTCCATCGGATTTAAGAAGATCAGTCCATTCAGCTCCTCAATGAGTTTTGTTCTGGATAGCTCTGCTGTCAGATCCGGCTGATAAATACTAAGCATAAATGCGATGTTTACACCGTTAAACTCATTCACGGATACATTCAGTGCTTCTACGGCTGTTTCCACATGATCCACTGCCTGCTTTGCCTTAATCGTCTGCCGTGTAAACATATCTGCCTTTGACACCACTCCGTCCTCATCCACCATTTCCAAGGAACAAAGTAAAGGGTAATCACCATCGTCCCGAAAAGCTCTGGCATTACCCTTTGCTGTGATATAACCATATTTTTTTGTAAATTGGTCATATACGGTATTTAATTTCTCCTGTGCCTGCCTTAATGCCTGTTCACTGCACCCGGACAACTGAATGTCGATCAAATGTCTTGTAGCAGTCCGTATGGCATCCATGCCCTTAATTCTTTCAAGCACCTTATCTCCCACCTCCTGTCTGACCATCCGTGAGTCCTTCCGGAAATAGAGAACACCATCAATGAATGTATAGGTAAAGTTCTTCACATCAGGATCTGCCGGAAGATATTCCTCCGGTTCTTCCCCCTCCTCTACCGTGCGTTCAAAATCGGTGATCTGAGCATGAATATTAGAAACCGCACGGGAAAGTGCTTCCTGCAGGTCAAAATCCGGATCATCGTTGACACAGGCTGTCAGATTACTGTTTTCTCCAAACCTTCCTGTATCCCGTATCATGTACCCCAGGATCATCTCCGGGTGCTCCACAAAATAGCTGTTGACCGGGATTTTATCCTCTGTCAGTCCCAAATGCACCCAGTCCGGCTCCGTCACAATCTTTCTCTCCCGTTTCTGAAAGAATAGAATATCACTGGTCACTTCCGTTCCGGCATCTGCCTTAAAAGCTGTATTGGGAAGTCGTATTGCTCCTATGAGTTCTGCCCTTTGTGCAAGATATTTACGCACCGTACTATTCTGCTTATCTAATGTTCCCTTTGTGGTAATTACCGCCACGATACCGCCCGGACGCACATGGTCGATGGACTTTGCAATGAAGTGGTCATGCACCTTAAACTCCATCGCATTGTGTTTCCTGTCATACAGCTTAAAGTCTCCGAACGGCACATTTCCAATGACGGCATCAAAAAAGTTATCCTCATAATCTACCGTCTCAAATCCTGCAATCCGGATATCCGCTTTTGGATACAGCAGCCTCGCAATACGACCACTGATATCATCCTTTTCCACACCATATAGCTGACAGTTTCTTTCCATCTCTCTAGGCATACTGCCGAAAAAGTTACCAATACCCATGCTCGGCTCCAAAATATTTCCCTTGGTAAATCCAAACTGCGATAATGCCTGATACATTGCCCCTGCTATCTCCGGCGGTGTATAAAACGCATCCGTCACGGTTTCTCTTGCCGCCCGATACTCTGCATCCGTTAATAACTCCTTTAACTGTACATACTCCTGTTTCCAGCTTTCGTTATCCGGATCAAATGCCTGCGGCAGTCCGCCCCAGCCGACATACCGGGCTAAAATATCCTGCTCTTTTACCGTTGCCGGGCGGTGTTCACTCTCCACCTTTTTCAAGGTTTTGATCGCCGTAATGTTCCAGTCAAATCGTGCCTTGGGACCGGCATGGGTTTCCGTAAAAGAATCCATGTGATAATTTTCTGCCGGATATTCTTCAGGATGCTCCGCCTCATAGCGTTCCTCCGCCCGCCTGCGGTCTTCCTCTAAGATTTCCTCAATCTCATCATCGGTAAGCTCATGCTCCTCCTCTTCAAGAATCTCCCGGTACTTTGCATCAATGACTTCATCTTCTTCCTCGTAATCCGGTTCGATATCCTCCTTTATCACAGGCTGGTAATAGTCCCCGGTTAAGATCAGTGCACCGATCTCTGCCTCAATGGTTGTCCAGCTTACATAACCTTCCTTTTCGCCTTCCTCATCTCTCCACTGCAGCCGGAGTCCTTTCCCGTGAAAGGTATCATATCCATGCAGTCCGTAACCTTCCAGTGGCCAGCCGGCACCACCCTGCCCATATTCCTTCCGGATGGCTGACACTCTTTCCTTTTTATCCGTAATATTCTGATAGAATCCGTAAATTCTCTCTTTTCCATTCTGAAAACCACTGCCGCGAAGCAATGTCTGCACCACAAATTCATGTGGAATGTTTTTCTCCTTTTTGGGATTGAGGTAAGTATATTTTCCCGATGCTCTGGCAGCTTCTTCCTGTGCTCTCAGTTCATCCATAAATGTACTGGCAGCACGATCAGGAAGTCCGACTGCAGGTGTCCCCATAAAATCAAAAAGAGAAGCCTGATGGTAAGTGGCTTCTCTTTCTTCACTGCCAAATGAATCCAGTTCATTCAGCTCTCTATTCAGTTCTTGTTCGGTTTCTAGTGATATTTGTTCACGATCTGGTGAAGAACGATCTCCTCTGCCATCCGCTGTCCCTGCTCCCGGATCTCCCACATCTCCATGGTCGATGCCGGATCTTTCGGTTTGTGGCTTTTCAGATACTTCTCCATGATCTGCTCCAGAAGCTGGTTCGCTTCCTCCTCCACTTTCGACAATACTTCCGTCAGTCTCCCGAACCGGATCAGACTGCGGTAACGGCTGTAATAATTCTCCTTCAGATAATCCGCTGCCATGATTCCGAACTTCCCTAGTGTCCGTCCTGTGTCCGGCTCCGCTGTGATGTTCGGATACAGCATTCCGTCCTTCCCTTCGTGATAAGTCAGCTCGATCGTATCCATGCTGCATACTCCTTTCTCGCTTCATCTGCGATATACTGTTGTTAATGTTTCTAAGAACAGTACAGGAGACGTCACATACCAGAGTACCAAGTGCGTAAATATCATCTTCTCTTTTGATCTTTACAATCTGACTCAAATCTTGTTCTTTGCTAGACAAGTCAAAACCACATCTTGTTCCCACGACATAGAGGATACTGTTATAGATCAGTTCCCGTGCCGCAAGCTCCGGCGTTTCTTTCTCTTCGCCAATTATCACACGCCCTGTAAGCGTTTCGACCTCAGAAAAACGTTCTCTGAAATCTTCTTTTATTATGCCTTCTATTTGCGATTTTGTAAAGTCTTTCAGAACAAACATTCGGTCTTTTTTTAGATTCCCCTCCTGCTTTTCTACTGCTCCTGTCTCTTCCAGATAACTGACAAACTGCTCCAGATTATCTCCTGCAAGGCTCCATGTCAGCTCTCTTTTTCTCCCTCCGGTATCACTGATGTCAAAGACATGCCGGATATAGGACTTACTAAGTGCCCTTGATGGATACACCACAATTCCTTTGCTGCCCCGTTTCACATAACGGTCTACCTTTTTCCATGAATCATAGTCTGCCACCAATGTTGCAGACGGCTTCTGGGCATATACCATTAAAACATTATCAAACTCATAACGGTAGATCTGCCCTGCCAGCCTGCACACATCTTTCCATGCTTCTTCTGTCTTTGTAACCTTATCAATGACATCGGCGTAAATAATTCTTGCTTTATAGTCTACGCTCATATATCTTTTTGCTCCTTTCCATCTGCCAGCCACTAATACGGTCTGGCATAAAATACCACATGGTTTGTCCGAAGGGGATCTAACACCACACCCCGGTTTTCGTTCGCTGCATGTACCATCTTTCCATCTCCAACATAGATTGCTACATGAGAGATATTCCGAAATTCTCCGTTTTCTTTATACGAATAAAAGATTAGATCTCCCGGTTTCAGATCCTTTTTGTTGATGATCATGGCATTCTGATAGCAGTATTCTCCCTGCGTGGATGCAGTTGCCGGAAGATTGATACCAACCTCTTTATACAGCCTCTGCACCAGTGAACTGCAGTCATAGTACCCTTCCTCATATCGTCTTTCCTGACTGTAATGGCACCCGATCTTTGTCATGGCAAGTTCTGCCACGGCTCCACCACCTGCTACATCATAGTAAGAATCCCACAGATCCGAATCCATCATTTCTTTTAATAACTTCACCTGGTCAGCACTTAACTTATCAAGAGCGATATAGTCCTCATAAGTCAGATTGTGCACCAAGGTTCCGGACATGGAAACCTCAACCGTGTTTTCATCACCATCTGCAAGATATGCCTTTACTTTCCGTTTTCCCCATGCCTGCGCCTCGGCATGAGTATCAAAATAAATGTCAAAGTCTGTTCCATATCTCGCAAAGTTTCCGGTATCCTCTACCTTATAGGTATGACCGTTCATTACAATCTTGGTTTCCATCGGCACTTTCGGGCTGTGGGCATCCACGGCAAGCGTATGATTTCCTTTTGGAACCGTTCCGGATGCCGTATGACCTCCCGCCCACTGACCACAGCAGATGGAACAACTGCAGTATCCGGTTGTCACTACTTCTCCTAAGGATGCCCCTGCCGGAATCTGTGCTGTGCTGCTGGAAGAATCATAATAATTCATCTCATCAAACACCTTTTTCAGATTCTTCTTTCCCTCTTCATCCATCACAAATCCAGCCTGCCCGGTCCCGTACTTCACCATATACACCATGAGCGTATCATTGAAGTTAGACACCGGAGCACCATCCTCCGTGTTTTGATAGGTAATGACATAATCATCCTTTTCCAATTTCATGATCTGATCATTAAATTCCTTGTAATATTCACAAAGCACGGTGCGCGGACTGTCATATCCCGTATCCGGCTGCGGAAAAAAGATGGATAACGGTGAATTATAAATTACTGCGATCACCGCAACCACGATCACACCGATAATCCCAACCACCGCAAAAAGACCTAACAAAACAGGAGCTAATGCTGTCATAATCATCTGCACAGCCATCATCACAGCAGCCTTTGCTGTTTTTGTTGTGCCTTCTATCAATCCGTCCTGAGAAAACTCTTTCTCTGTTGAAAATTTATCCAGAAACGAATTTAACATCTGACTTTTCACAAAAAAGTGGACACCGGAACCGCCCTGCCTGCTTTTATTCTGTCCCTTCCTGCCTGTCTCTTTCTTACCAGCCGCCTTTCTTCGCATTTTATTGGAAACCTGAGCATGTTCCGTATCAGAATGTACTCTGCTGTTTCTCTTTTTCTGACTGCTTCTGTCCCGATGCTTCTTTCTCCGGTAAAGCTGTTTCCCCTTTTCGGCTGCCGACTGCACCGGATAGACTGCCGTCTGGATCATTTCCACACTATCCCGGATCTCCTCCCCTCCATCCATCTGCTCCGATGCCTTTTTCACACTGACAGATGCCATCGTATAGAGTTTTCGGTTACGAACCTTTACAGAAGAATCTGGTTTTTCTTTTTTATCCGCTCTGCCTTTTCCTCGCACCTGAATATAGGATTTTGGTTTATCATTGCCTGTCAGTTTCTTTTTCTTCTGTATATGAAGCGTCGGTTTCTTCCGGGTATGAAGAACCATCGGCTTTTCCTCAACTTTTCTAATCTTCATTCGTTCTTCACCACCTTAAAACAAGAACCGGAGAATTGCTCCTCCGGCTCTCTTTTCCTTATTCATAAATCAGCCAGCAATTATCCTGCTCTTTCTTTTCCTTACTTCGTACAGGCTCATAGATCTTGACATCCGTTTCCGGTGTTCCAACGTCAGATTCCGAAAAATCCTCTGTTATCTCATCCGAATGATACCCGTGAAAGATACTATCTTCACCGACCATTCCCATTGCAATCTTCTCATGAATATTTGTGTTATACAGTTTGTAAAGATCACTGTCCTTACTGATCTGATTGTCAAAAGGAATGACCACACTGCCACATTTCAACAATCCGGTTCCGCTTGGAGAATTATGCACATACTGAAGCTGCGCATCCGATACTCCAATTACTTCTGCTAACTTGGCACTGTCTACATTTGCCTGTTTTAATAGTGCTACAAACTCGCTGTTGGAAAGCAGTGTCATCGCAATATAGTTCTGCAGCAGATCAACCACATTCTGAGTGATACCGGTACAAAGACCTCCCTGCTTTCTCACTTTTTTCCACAACTGCTGTAAATAAGTCGCACTATAATCACTGTTTAAGAGCACATGACACTCATCAATATAAAGCCATGTCGCACGACCACGCTTTCCATTATCAATGATCCTCTGCTGGATCGCTTCCATCATCACAAGCATTGCCACCGGAGCAAGCTGGCTTCCCAGATCCTGAATGCCATATACTGTAAAACGGTTGTCCACATCTACATTGGTCTGGTGGTTAAAGATATTAAGGGAACCTTCTACAAAAAGTTCCAAAGATAAAGCAAGCTCTTGTGCCTCCATCTCTTTCTGTGACTTTAAAATATGATAAAAGTCCGTCATAACAGGGACTTTTTTTACTTTCCACGCCCGCATATACAATTCACGAATACAGCGGTCAATGATACTGTGGTGTTTCTGGTTCAATGCGTTGCCAAGAAGCTGGTCACAAAGACTTAGCATGAATTCTGACTTATCTGCGATCACATCACGAATACCCCTCTCGTTCATATGAGCAAGATCGGCAGCTAACGGATTCACATAGTTCTTCGTATAGGCAGATAAATTCACAATCGTCCCACCAAATGTATCAGCAATGTCAAAATACTCGTTCATCGGATCAATAACGATCACATCATCCTGCGTATTTAAGAACACATTTCCCATTTCCTGCTTTGCAAAGAATGATTTACCGGAACCCGGTACACCAAAGATAAAACCATTGCCGTTGATCAGACCTTTGCGGTTTCCCACATTGATGTTCTTACTGATCTGGTTGATTCCGTAGTAATTTCCACCGACGGCATTTAATTCCTGCACATTAAAAGGCATTAAAACAGCCACCGACTGTGTCAGCATGGTACGCATGGTTTCCACCTGTCGTACCCCGATCGGAAGTGCCGTATTTAATGCCTCTCTCTGTTTCAGATAATGTGTATCAATGGTTACGGAGTTTCGTTTTCCGATGGTTTCCACTGTCTCCGTCACGCTCTCCAGTTCCTCCTTACTCTCTGCCACAATAATCAATGTCACTGCCACATAGAAAAGGCACTGGTCGTTTTCACGGACATCATCCATGATCTCCTCAATTTCTTTTTTCTCGGTACGCTTCGCATATGAGATTTCCGTAGAAAAATCATTGTTTTTGTTTCTCACACGCTGCTGCTTGATAATGTCAGATTCGATACCAAGATACTTTTTCTGCAGTGTTTTGGTGGTGAGATCCTTCGGGATCGGAACCACATCAATACTGGTAATGGAATGAACCGGGAGAGATGTGATCTCATTTAAGAATCGGTCCGACAGACTGCTCGGATACTTTTTAATAAACATTGCCCGGATATACTTTCCTTCATCCTCGATATGATCCGGGAAGTATTTCAGCATCCCGTTACAAAGATCATTGCGGAAATCCGCTCCTACTTTTCTGGCGTGTTTCAGATCAAAAGAAAATCCTTCCTCCTCGCCAAGATGATAGAAATCGTGAAGCACTTTGATCCGCTCATTGCCGCTTAATGCCACAATGTCTGTGCCAAGCTCTCCAAACGCCTTATGGATCGTTGCCTCCAGAGTGGCAAACTGTGCCTTTGCTTCCTCAAAGTTCTTTCGCTCGATCGTCAGTGTCAGATAACGCTCCTGCTCGATCCCCTGTCTGCCCTCTCGGATCTTATCCTCAATGATCTCGTTGTAGATCCTGCGGAATTTGTCAAATTCATCATACTGATACTGTAATAAAATCTCTTCTCGAAGATTCTGCATGTCTTTGTTCTTGTTGTTCACGGTGATCTTAAAGTTACAATCCAGTGAATTTAAGAACTTGCAGTATCGCTCAAAAATGTCAATCTGCTCCTCCTCATTTGTGGTGGTATAGTTAATGTCCCGGAAACGGTAACATTTGCTGAAATGATTCCTGCTCACTTCAAAAATTCCATTCTCCGCCACCTTCATAATTTCTATTGTTTCCTGAATGGATTTGGGAGTCTTATATAATGGCACACTCGCCTTTTTTAACTCCTTAAATCCGTCTGCAAATAATCCCATCTGCATCTCCTCCTATCTCAAATACTTGTACCAATAAGCAGCCACACCCACTGCAGCGATAAACACTGCCATCAGTATCATCATCAAAATCATCTTTTTCTGTGCTTTCTTAAAATCACCCTTGTTATCCGTGCTGACGGCTTTCTTCTGCTTTCCCTTCTCTGTCTGATCTGACGAAAGGTCTGTCATCTGTCCTTCCGTGGATATATAAGTCAGCGTCCGGTTGCCAAAAGCAAAGTGCAGCTTTAACTTCATCATTTCCACAAAAGTCATGCCGTTGTAGGAATAAAATCCGGTCAATGCAATCGGCGCAACCACCGGAATTGCAATGTAAGCACTTGTTGTCAGACCCACATACGGATAAGTAAGAAGCACGATACCCCCTCCTACGATCAAAGAAATAATAGAAAAAATCAGTTGTCTTGCGGTAAGACCAAGAACAACTGATTCCTTGTAATTATCAATATTCTTATTTACTTCAATAACCATGCTAACGCCCTCCTCTGTCCTGTTCTCTTTCTTCCGTTTTCCCTGCTCCCAGACCATTGATCTGTTCGTAGCAACGCATTCCATCCGGATCAATTTCTCTGAGCCTGTCCGGATCAAATGTATAAAGCGGATATTCATGATAACCACTGACTGCCGTGAATCCGGAGAACTCTCCAAGCTCATTGTCATTTATAAACTCCTCAGCCTTTGACAGGTTGTTGGTATCCACATACGCACAATATTCCGGACAGGGAGCATCAATATTTACCGTCAGATTGGCAAACATATCCGGTCCTTCATTCAGCCCAATATACAGCCGGTTATTGTTCATATACCCCCTCACTGTTGCTGTCAAAGAAACCTCTCCTGTAAAATCGCTGTTATATTTCATAATCTCTGGCATATTTCTCATCCTTTCCTATAATCCCAGTGCCTTACTGGTTAAACTCTGTGCTCCTTTCACACTCCCCACAGTAAGTGCCACCGTAAAAGTCATTTCACACAAATAAATCAATGTTTTCGTCCAGTCTGCATAATCTCCGGCAAAACTCGGCAGCCCCGCATTGATAAATGCATTGCATACCACGATCGCCAATGCCATCGTCACTGCCTCAAAACATACCGACAGAAAATACTTGCAGTATGTCGCACAGGTATGTGCCACCACCCGGTTTCCGCTCATCGTTGAAAATGCGATAGAGCCAAGAGGCACGATCACAAGCAGCTTTAAGAAGCGGAAATATACCGTGTAGATCAAAAAGAAGCCGCAGATGATCACAATGATGGATAACAGTGATGCTAAGATCAGCATGATCAGACTTTCTCCAAAACCAAGGTTCTTGATCACATCCGCCTGCTCTGTGGCAACCTTCAGCTCTATTCTGTCCCCCTCGGCAATGAGTCCTACCAATGCTCCCACCGACTGGAAAAACGCTTTCATGATCGTGACATTATTGGCTACCAGATATTCCGCAAGTCCAAGCCGGATCAAAATACGAAGGATCACTTCAAACCGCATCTCCTCCCGTATTTCGATGCTCTCCGAACAAAAGCCGATTACAAAGAATAGCACCACCAAAGAGGAGCCTACTGCCACAAAGACCGGCTCCAGTCCTTCAATGACATCCCACGGTTTCCCGTCCTTAAAGGCAGTAGGTGACTGACCAAGAAGTGCAAATACGAGGGATACCTGATTATTCCAGAATGCGAAGATTACATTCAGAAGGTCTAAGATCTTATCCCCCAGCTTAAAAATGTCCATGTCGTTTCACCTCACTCTTTCTTAGAATCCAAGAAATGTCAGCACGGACGAAATGCCCGCCATCATAACTCCTGCTACGATTCCTTTGAGTGCAGAATTCATCGTAGAAGAATCCTGCTGTTGATATGCCTGTGCAAACTCCATCACATTCTTCGCCAGAATAATGACACCAACAGCACCGATCACAGCAATGATCAGAGTCTTTAAATTATCTAAAGGCTTTGTCACGGCTGCAGTACCGCCTCCGTCTCCTCCGGCAGCATAAACTTTCGTAGATACACTTGCCATCGTCATTATGGTTGCTGCCATTGCCGGCAGAAGCACTCTCTTTCCAAATCGTTTCATCTTATTTCTCATAGTCGAAAATCTCCTTTCCAAATAAAAACGGAGACAAAAATGGATAGAGTTCATCTATCCGGCTTGTCTCCACCGGATGGATCAACTCCATCCACTTATCTTTCTTATATCTGATCGGGGATACCCCGTTATTACATCAAATCAGGCTTTCCCTGATGCGTCTGCATATCCATCACTCCTTTCCGCTCTAACACATCACTGTGCACTTTCGTACTGTCTGCGGATCTCCATCATCCTTGTGACCGGTGTATCCGGATAAAAATATGAAAGAATGACATCCTTTGGCACACGCACATCCATTGCTCTCTGTAACTCCGCTTTCTGTTCCTTCGTAAAGGACATATGCATCAGACGATATGGAATGTTATTGGATGCTTCTTCCTTTTCATCCTGTGCATACATAAGCTCCTTCGCCTGTTCCTCATGAAACTCCTCTACAGTCTGTGCTTCATCCATATCCATAAACCGTTTCTTTAGATCCACCTGCCCAAGCAGTAAGAATTCCTCATAGGACAGCTTGTCAATATATACCTGTTCCCCTTTTTTCTGCAGCTCCTCATAATAGGATAATGCCTTATCGTTTAAGATGGTAAATGCCGGTTCTGTAACAGAATCTTCCGACACGCTATTTCTTACATGCACATACGGCTCTCCCTCACCATCTGCACTCTGAGCAAACATCGGATGTCCGAACGGGCTAAACTTATCATCAAGGATCGGATCAAATCCACGGATAAAGATCAGACACTTTTTATTGTCCATCTTGCGTACTTCATCCGGCATCATAATCTCTCTTCCAAGGACATCATAGTTTCTGGAAGAGCTGCCTTGCCGTCCTCTCGTTTCGCCACTGGATTTCTTATCAATCGTAGACTTTCCGAGCAGCTTTGAGATGTATTCATGGGTACTCTGTTCATTTCCTCCTAAATACACCAGCGTATCACAGTTACCGGGAATCGTTTCCCAAGTGTCCTTAAACAACGCTTTTAGCTGTGCTAAGTTCTGAATGATGATCACAGAAGAAATCTCCCTGGACCGCATCGTAGAAAGCAAGGAACAGTAATCATCCGGCAGGGCAACATTTGCAAATTCATCCAGCATAAATGTGACATGGATCGGAAGTCTGCCTCCACAGTTAAAGTCCGCCTGAAAATACAGCTCCTGAAAGATCTGTGTATATAGCATACCGATAATGAAATTATAGGTTTTATCCGAATCCGGGATCACACAAAACAATGCTGTTTTCGTTTCCGCATCTCCATTTACTCCTACACCAAGCTCTGCCAGATTAAGCTCATCCTTTGATAACAGGCGAAGAACCTGCTTATTCTCCAATGTTGCCAGTCTGGAATTGGCACTGATAATAATAGAACGAACCGTATCTCCGGCACCACGCATACACTTGTTATACTGCTTAACCGCCGGATGATTTAAGCCAAGCGGACTGCTTTCCTCCAGAAATTTCATCCGGACATCAAGTGGCGATGGCTTCCCTTTTTCGGTCACTTCCGCTTCTCCCATCAGCTTTAATACAGTAGCAAAGTTTCTTTTTTCCGGCTTTTCCTCCAGCCAAACATAATAAAAGAGAGCTTGTAAAAATAAGCCCTCTGCCTTTTCCCAGAAAGGATCGCTCGGAGTCGATCCCTTTGGTGTCGTATTACTCATAATATTTGTGATCAGCTTGACCACATCCGTTTCTTCTCTTATATAAGAGAATGGATTGTAACAATCCGACTTGTCCATCTCCAACAAGTTGATCACTTTTACATTGTAACCATTCGCTTTTAACATTGCTCCGGTGCTGCGAAGGATCTCTCCTTTGGGATCGGTAATAATAAAAGAACTGTTCATCTGCATCAGATTCGGCTTTACCTCATAAAAAGTTTTTCCAGCTCCGGAACCACCGATGATCAGCATATTGTTATTTAACTTCGTTTGTCTGGTATTCAGACTCATACGCACATTCTGACTTAGGATACGGTTATTCGTCTCCTCTTTATCCGCTAATACCTTATTAACCTGTTTCACATTTGCCAGTTTGGAAGTACCAAATTCCTTTCCGGGCATATAATTTCGCTGACTGGTATAATACATCACCACACCAATCGCATAGGCAGCCAGTGCATAGCCTATCATGCGGAATGTGTACTCATTAAAATAATCCTTTAAGGGATAGGCACATACCATCTCGAACCGTTCCAGGAAAGCATTAAACTCAATGCCCTCCCTCCATGCTCCTGCCACAAGATAACCTAGATAGGAGGCAAGCACAGCTCCAAGCACGATCAGCAAAATATTCGGTTTCTTCTTTGTTGTCTGCATGACTATCTCCTCCTCACTTCGCTGTGGGTACGGACCACATTCTTATCCGGTGACTGCTTCACCTTCTGATATCTTTCTCTGACCGTCCGCTCCACCCGGTCATAATGCTTGGCATACAAATCTTCTCCCTTCATGGTATAAAGGACACGGTTATCCTCGGAATAGATCTTATAATCCTTTTCCTTATCCAGATAAGTAAGAAGCGTCTTTCCATTGTGAATTTCCATAATGTCCTCTTTTCTGATCCAGATATAACCTACATTGCTGCCATACATCCCCGGTACTCTGGTTTTCACCGCATGGTCATTCTCCGCAGCAATCAACTGCTTCGTGATCGTAATGTCTGTCAGTGCCGTATTCTTTGCTGCAGCAATCTGACGCATCCGGTTTGATAATTCCCGGTATCTGTTGATCCTCTTCTCAAAAGACTCCTGATCCATCACCACCGGATAATTTCCCTGTCCATCCGGTTCCGACACAACACCAATCGTCTTTAACTTATGGAGCACATCTTCAGCCTGCTTGGATTCCATCTGGAAATCATTCTGAATATCCTCCACACGGATCGCCTTTTTCTCCATAGCATAGTGACCAACCTTTTCGATCAGCCCGTCAAGGATTGGTTCAGTTACATCCGTGTGGAGACTCTTTTTTCCCTTTTTTTCTTTTTCCAGAAAATCAAGAAGCTGATTTAACTGCTCCTCATTACCATTCTTCAGATATTCATCCATATCAAACATACGACCGTTCTTTAACTTCTGGCAGATCATACGAAGTCTCGGTGCCGCTTCACTGTGAAAAAGCACCTCCGTGATCCCATCCTTTCGATCTGCATCCGGCATCACGGAATATAAAATACCGTATTTCTTTGCCAGCTTCTGAAACTTTTTTAAGTCCTCATCCGCAAAGGTAAGCACCTGTATATCTCCACCTTTTTCCAGCAATCCTTTCAGATTGGTCTTACCCATCGTCTTTTCATGTTCCAAAAGACCGATCAGAAGATTCACGGCTTTCTGCATCATCTCAATGGAGCCGCTTCCTACTTTCATGGCAATCTCAATCGTATCGTAACCGACACGGATAATCTGTACTGCATCACTTATCTCCGACATCCACGCTCCTCCTCTCTCACTTCATAGGCATGGTTTTCAGCCACTGCCATTTCTTCCTGCCTTCTTGTTTCGGCTGTTTCGCGAAGTTTCTCACGGATCGCCTGTTCATCCATCTTTGATAACTCCGATGTACCGACCGTGATTCCCTTCTTAGCAAGAAGTTCTGTGATCCTCTGCAATGCTTTCTTTTCTACATCTCGATAGATAATGATCGCATTCAAAAGATTTTCCAACTTTTCCTCAATTACCTGTTCTTCTCTCGACATCAATTACCGCCTCCTACTGGTACATCTTATCTGCAAGCAGGATCTGAATCGCCTGCGCCATCTCTTCCACATCGAAACCACTGTTTATGATGTCCGACACTTCCGTATCCGTAAGACCGGACTCAATCGCTACCTGAATCTGTTCCATCTGGCTTTTGGAAAGGTCTGCTTCTTTCATCTGCTGGATCAGATTATATTTGGCTTTACTGCGAAAACACTTCTTCCCGGCAAGGGCTAACAGATGTTCCGGTCCTTTCTTACGGATATGTTCTATCTGCACGATCTGTGTTCCCCCATAACGGTTTGGAACAATCGCCTGATAACCAGCCTGCCATCCTGGTGTCTTTTTCTTTTCTTCTGCTACGCCCTCATTCACAGGCACCGTTCGCTCCACATCCTCCACAGACTGCGTCTGATAAGTCTGGTTCAAAAGCTGCCGCTCCAGTTCTCTGCTATCCTTTTCTTTGATCTGTTTTTCCAGTTCCCCGATTGTCCGCTTCATCTCTTCCATCTCCTTTCGCAGATTTCGTGATTCCCGCAAAGCATCGTCTCTCTCATCAAGGATCTGGTTTTTCTGCTTTCGATACTCATCCATTTCCTGATCCATACTTTCACGAAGTTTAGAAACCGACTGATTCTCCTCCTGCATCTGCTCCAGTTTTCTGGTAAGCTCCGCTTTCGTTTTCATCAGTTTGTTGAGCTGATCCTGCTGTGTGGAAAGTTCTGCTTCTTTCTGCTCCAGCTTTCCTTCATACTCCTTGCGGATGCTCTCCTCATCTACCAACTCTGTCTTTGGCATCTCATCCTGCTTTTTACTGACCTTCTCAATCAGCTCTGCATTCTGCGATAAAGCGGATAATTGCTCACTGATCGAATCAAGCACCTCTTTTACCTTTTCGTTTTCCTCCGGCACCGCCTGCTTTGCTTCTGCCAGACTATCCTTTACTGCCTGAAGTGCCTTACTGATCGCATGCGCTTTCATATCCGAAGTAATATTCTTCTCGATCACATCCACAGGAACCTCTGATGTGAAGCGCAGAATTGTTTTAATCTGCTCTGCACTGTATCCTCCCTCTGCCAGATGTCTCACAAAATCTTCATTAACATCATTCCTCAGTGCCTGTGACAACTGCTCTGCCTGTCCGGCAGAAAGCTTTACATCCATATAGATTGATACCTGCTTAAATGGCATCCCGTATTCTGCCATGTCATTTCTGGCAAGCTCGATCATTTCCTTGGAAAATCCCTGTGAACGCCATTTCTTAATGGCACTGCTGACATCAAATTCACTGGGACTTTTTAATACCTCATTCTCCATATTCTGTACCATCCTTTCCATAAAAAAAGACAACCTATCGTTTCGGCTGTCTGGTTTCTCTTTCTCTATTCTCAAGCATCTTCTGCTCTCGCTGCTTTTCCATGCGATCCGTTAATTCTGTGATCATCTTTTCTGCAATGACTCGCCTTCGATGTACTGCCTGCCGCTTCTCATAATTCTCGGCAATCCGATTATGGATTCCGTTCTGGATCATGTCTACCTGCTCTTTCGTATATCCCTGTTCTTTTAGTTGCTCCTTTAGGGATTCATAATCATGGAACTCTTTCTCAAAAAACTCATCCCCGTCCAGATAACTATGGTACGCAGGCTGTAACTGCTCCATCTCCTCTGCGGTCTGAAATAATCCTGAAAACCTCTTTTCTTCTTTACTAAGACTGCGCCGCTCCCGTCTGCTTTCTGCCTCTTTTTCTTTTAGGTTGCTGCAGGCAGCCACCAGTTCCGGCAAAGTATGAATCTTATTCTCTACCAGAAACATATACTGGTCATGACATTCATTCAGTTTCCGGATCTCATTCTTATACTGCCAAGCCTTGCTGTAAGGAAGCCGTTTCAATTTACGACTCCTGCACACCTTCGCATAGTAGGTCTTCTGTATTCCGGTGAGCTTCGTTCTCGGCAAAAACTCATCTTCCGGAACCGTAATAAACTCTTTCTCTGATCTGTTTGCATAGGATTTCAGATCTTCCAAAACAATTCTCTGTTCAATCCTATCCTCCGTATATTCTTCCCCCAGAGATTTACATCTGCAGTATCGCTGCATCCCCGGTGGCTTTACGGCAAGATATTTATTCTGCTTGATCTCGTATCCCATCTCTTTTAACATATCAAGAAATTCTTCCATATCATCGGACTGCAGGATACACGCATCCAGATCCCGTCGGATCATATCTCTCCAGATCAGCTTACCATCCCGAAACTCGTTCCAGTCCTTGTAATATTCATTCTTGTGCTGCCCTGCCATTTCAATCTCCATCGTGGCAAGACCATATTCCTCACACAAACGATTTGTGATCGGCTGGATCACCTTTGCCCAGTCTCCTTTTTCATAGCGGTACTTTCTTCCGGTAATACCATTCACGCTGTTAAAAATAATGTGTCCGTGTGTATGTGCCGTATTATCATGCACCGCATAGATCGCTTCATAGCCTTGACCAAGATATTCTTCCGCAAATTTTCGGATGATCTCGAAAGCAGTCCCTGGTTCCACATCTTCTTCCTCAAAAGAAATGATGATGTGATACCCCTGCCTTTTATCTGTCTTTCCAAACTTCTGCTTTGTTGCAAGCATCTGGTCAAATGCCTTTTCCGGCTGACAGTTAATCCCCGTTACATAACGCATATTTTGCGTCTTGTTCGGATCTATAATATAAGTAATCGCCGTCTGCAAATGCCTCCCGGCAAACTTTCTCCCACAGTCATTGATCGTAAGAATCTTAGTGATAGCCACAGTCGTCCACCACCTTTGCCAGCGTTTCGTTCAAACGCCGCATATAGGCAATGAGTCTTTCCTTATCCGCAGTACGATACAGATTAGAGTTATTATTAAACACAATCTCATTGATGTTGACTCCGATCCGGTTGACCTCATTGATCAACACCTTGATTCCACCACGGATCTCCGGATAATCACTGGGCTGCTGCGTGATCAGCAAGCGGAAATAATCGGATTCTGTCATTCCCGCTTCTTCTGCCTTTTTACGAAAAGCAGCGGCATCATCTGTCGTCAGACGATAATGCTTTACCACATCTTTCGCCATCAGCGCTTCCTCCCTTCTTCCCTATGTGCTGCATCCTGATACTTCATATCTTCATGGACCGCCAATGCTTCTGGCATCTGTCCTCCCGCCTGCCCGATCATGGCTCTCGCAACATTTCTCACATCACGACCATAAATTGTCTGGGCAAACATTTGATTCAATGCCGTCTCATCTTCCTTCAGTGCATCATAGGTAAACTTATATTCACAATATTCCGCAAAATCTTTCGGATGATCGACAACCGCCCTTGCTTCCTCTAACTGTTCATAATTCCATTCACAGACCAGATCAATTACCTCATCCATGGTATAAGGAACACGCTGACCGTTTTCTTCTGAAATATCCACACGCATCAGCTTTCCATCATCCAATGTGAGCATAAAATCATGCCCCTGCATATAGCCAAGAATCACTTGTGCATCCTCTTTGGAAAGTTTGATCTCTGACTGCAGTGCGTTGATCGTGATCAAAAGCTCCGACGGTTGTTTGATCTCATATACATCGCTCATCTTCCGGTACACCTCCTTTTCTTTATCCGTGCCAACTTTCAGGTTACATTTCCCTGGGAGTTCGGAAACCACGCCTTTGTGGTTTCGCCAGATACGCATTTTGTGTCACAAAATGCCAGCAAAAAAAGATTTTGGCTGTCTGGTTAGGGGCTGCGCCACCTAAAACCCCCTATTTCTCACGAAAGATTCCAAATGATATAGGAAATGCTATCAAAATTCCCAAAATATATAGAATCTGATAGCATTTTCCCTTAAATGATATAATAAATGATAGCATTTTCATCACCCGGATTTGTTCGTGATATAGTTTTTGATAGCAAAATCCAAAAAATATATAGTTTCTGCTATCAGCTTTTCTCAAAATATATAGCTTTTGATAGCACACATTCTTCCTGTTTCCGGCAGATATATAGTTTTTGCTATCTTTCTTCAAAAATGATATAGAAAGTGCTATTATTTGAAGCGTTTTTCTATAGGATTTGATAGCATCTTATTTTTCCGCTCAGAAACAAGCCATTCATTCACATCTTTATATTCTGACGGAACTATTCTGCCCGTCACTGAGTACCCAAGCCCTTTGTACTTTTCCATCATCTGCTGTTCTGCCTTCTGTCCGGCTTCATCATTATCCAGGCAAAAACTGATCCTACGGATATCCGGATAATCTTTGAGATACCTGTCCAAAGGAGCATCTGCAACCATTCCAAGTGCAAGCAGGTCGCATTGCTTATCCGGATAGATCGTCATATAGCTTAAAAGATCAATCGCCGCTTCAAACACCACGATCTCAATACAAGCCTCCCGGTGTAAATGAAATCCATACTGTTTGTCGTTGCCCTCCACATCACACTTAAAGCTCTTTCCACTCCGGTCAAACACTCCCCGCATACTGGCAAACTTCGGAGTACCGCTTGCATCCGTCCCCACAAAGACCACATTGTGATAATTCTTTGCTTCATAAAGGATGCCGGCTTTTACAAAATGATCTACCACCTCTTTAGCAATTTCTCTCTGATTCACCAGATAGTTATACAGATAAGCATTACTCCCGGCATACTCCGGAAGTACAAATTCTTTTCTTTCCTCTGCTGCGATCCCGTTTGGTAAGATAACACCATGCAATGTTTCCTTTGATTCCAGTCTTCTATACCCGGTAAAATCAAGAAGCCAGAACACAGCTTCTTTTACATCCATTCCTGCAAATACCCGTAAAAAATCAATCTGGCTTCCGCCATTCTCTCCTTTCTCATACCTTCTGGACCATCGGAACCAATGTGTCCGGTTATAGATCCGGATGGAATCCATTTCCTTTAAGGTGTGGTACTTCCCGATCCGCCGGACGGTATATCCCAGATGAGACGCCACAGCACATAAGTCTACCGACTTTGCGATCCTAAGTTCTTCCTCCGTGAATCTCATGAACATCTTCTCCTTTCTCCGCAACAAGCTGTTCATTCCAGTCCATGAAATGATAATCCTCTGCCAGATGAATACATGGATTCTTCATAATGCCCTTTTCCCGAAAGCTGAAATATTCCTTATTATCGCCTCCCACGATGATATGGTCCATCAATGGAATCCCGACAAGACCGGTTACCTTCTGCATCCGGTCCGTAAGCCGGATATCATCCTTGGATGGTGTCAGATCACCGGAAGGGTGGTTGTGCACCATGATCAATCTGGCAGCGTTTGATAAAATACTGGCTTTGAGCATGTCTCGCGGATTTACTACGGAATAATCCAGTGTACCGGCACTGACAAAACTGCAGTTGATTGGTGTACCATCTGCTTTTAAGTTAATGACGCAGACCAGCTCCCGATCCATATCACAAAGCACCTCACCAACCAGATGAACGGCAGCCTGCGGGCTGTTAAGCTTCTGATCCGAATAAATGGGAGCATCTCTTACAAGCCGTATACTTACTACATCCAGCTTAAAAGCATTACGACTCATCCTCTGTCACCTCTTCTTTCGGAAACTCTACCGTCACCACCGTATCTTCCGGCTGACTCTGTAACAGTTTCTTTAATTCCTCTACACTGTATCCACTCTGATCTGACATCGTCTGCCTCCTATCTCGCCGGACCTTCCTTTTCATAGATCATCGGCGGCTCTGCAATAACACCGTCTAACCCCTTTTCCGGCACATCTGTGGCAAGCTCCAGCTTTCTGAGATCCTTATCATAATGGTATACATTATTGGACAGCCGCTCATCCAAGGTAACAGCAGTCATATTGACATCGTGAACCATTTGTGCCAAATACTCCGGAGCTCCCATCTCTACAGATACTGCGATGGTTTCATGGATAGAGGAAGGGAGCAGATATAGATCCGTTCCTATCTGCTCTGCCAGTTTATGAAGATTTTCCTCATATAACATGGATGCCGCTCCATTTATTCCCATCTCATTCGTGATCACCCACAAGTTTTTTTCCGGAGGGATCTCATCAAACACTCCCATAGATTCCAGTATTTCTTGTGGCATTCCATCTTCGACTGCCAGATCTGCCATCACTTCCTGCATTGACTTTACTCTTGGTGGGCAGATACGCTTTGTATTCTCCACCGCATGCTGAAATAACTCTTCCTCTGTAAATCCACGAGCGGCTGCAAAATCATTGGTAATGATCATACTCTGCATTCCATCCCGATCCACACATACTACCCATCGGTAGATCACAGACAGATCCTGAAAGCTTCTGTTGGGAACATCTTTTAAGAGTTCCTCATTCTGTGTGGAATTGACTAAACAAAGGACCACATTGTCCTGAATCTTGTCAGCATCAAGCACCGGATTTACTTTGCTCATCTCTTTCGTAGCTTCCACAACCGCATCTGCTACTTCCGCCAAAGTCGTCTGGATATCCTCATTCTGCTGATAATGCTTATACATCTCCTCCAGATAAATGTTAGGCGCTTTATTGTGATCCGGCAGCATTACCGTCAATGCATGTAAAGTCCGATTTACTTTTGGTACTGCGTGCACAGATACGGATGCCTCTTTATATTCTGCCGGAAGTGAACTTAAGATATTGTCTTTCACTACTTCCTGAAACATATTAAAATCCATCATATAATTATCATTCCTTTCTCAAATAAACAGGAGAGGTTATTTTCATAGCCTCTCCCTAAACAATCCATTTGAAGTTTTATCAAACTTTTCTTCTTTTCCTTCTACGGTTCAGATAAATCCCCGCACCGACCAGGAATCCTCCTGCTACTCCAAACAGCCAAGGCTTATAATCTCCACCAGTCTGCGGAAGTTTCGGCTTCTCCGGCTTATTCTTCAGCTTCAGTGTATAAACCACATTCTCCACGGCACTGTCATCATACTGAAGCAGCACTTCGTGCGGTGTCGTGTCGATCACATACCCTTTCGCAGCCTTTGTCTCTACGACATAATAAGGAATATCTTTCTCGAAGTTCCCCTCTTCATCGTAAGTGCCGATATCAAGCAGATCGGTTTTAGCATATCCCTTTTTGTCTGTGATAAGTTTTGCAAGCACTTTTCCATCTTTATTACGAAGTTCAAACTCTACTCCCTTGATCGGAGACTTTGTCTTACTGTCCGTTTTATAGATTTCAACCGCTCCCTTCACTCTTTCATCAGACATTGCAACCTTTTGGATCTCCCCGGTTTCTTCTACCGTAAATTCCACCTCATTGGCGATCAGATAACCATATGGAGAAGCGGTTTCCTTCAAGGTGTAATCCCCTGCAGGAATTGCTTCTAACTGGTGCGGTTTTCCATCGGTTACCCAGGATGCATATACCTCACCATCAGAATCAATCACCTCTAAAGTTGCACCTTTTAACTCTTTTCCGGTTGTAATGTCCGTTTTAGATACTTCTACAATGATCGGTGTCTCTTCAACCGTGATCTCTTTTTCAAGAACTGCCGTCAAAGGATCTTTATAGGTAAAGTCCACATCGTAGACCGTATCATCCATCACATAGCCTTCCGGAGATTCCACTTCTTTTACATAGTAGTTTGCCAGAGGAAGATCTGCTGCAAAGATTGCCTGTCCGCTGGCAGTAGTCACTGCAGTATCCACCATTGTGTCTGCCTTTACCGCAACTTCACCGTTTACATCAAGAATGTCCTCCTTCGCAAACACACCATAAGTTGCACCCTCTACCGGATTCTTTGTCACACCATCCGTTTTGATCACACTGAGTTTTGCCTTTACTCTCTCATTCACAAAATCAGCATTTCCATAAACCACATCGGTATGGTCATCCTTATAAGTAAGCTCTACCGGGAACGGTTCCTCGCAAAGCACAAACCCCTTTGGTGCTTCGATCTCAACTATCTGATACTTTCCAAGCGGAAGATCCTCAATAGATGCTTCCCCGTTCTCATCGGTAGTCAGCGTGGCAACAACCGCTCCTGCAGATGCCGGAACACCATTGATCATTTCCAGTGTGCGTTTTCCGTTCTCATCTTTCTGATGATCCGGTGTGTAAATATCCTCTGCTGCGATCAACTGGAATACAGCCCCCGCAAGATTCTGTTCCTCATAGATAAAATCAAGACTTCGGTCCTCTTGATCAATGGCACTCATAATACGGTCAACGATCGTATCATACTCTGTACCGGTAAGTACCTCACCGGCTTTGGTAATACTGATACTTCCCTTTACCGGAGTATCTTCAATCACAACTTCGATCACAGGATCACCATCACTGTCCTCTTCCACCTTTACGGCTCCATCCTTTTCCACCACAAAAGGAAACTCTTCCTCGGAAATCAGATAGCCATCCGGAGCAGTGATCTCTTCCACCTGATAATTGCCATATTTCAGTTTCAATGGAGTGGTGATCGTTCCGGAATCATCGGTTGTAAATTCACTCACTTTATCCTTTCCAACCTTCTGTTCCACATACTCATCGGTATCTGTATTCCTGATCTTGAACGTAACACCGGAAAGACAGATCGTGTTGCCACTTTCTGCATCCTTTTTGACCATCCGGATATATGCCTTAAATGGTGCATCGTTTAAGATCCGGTATCTCTGCGGTGTTCTGGAATCCTCTGTCACCTCGACCGTAAAATCATCCGTCTTATACAGATTGTGGGGTACTTTCGTCTCCTTCACAAGATATGTTCCATATGGAAGTTCTTTAGAGCAGGCATAGCCTTTCTCATCAGTGACCAGAGTATCATAGACCTTAGCCGCATCCCATCCCACCTTATCAATCTCAGACTGAAGTTTCACGGTAAATTCTGCACCTTCCACATAATCCGTCTCCGTATCATCCCCATCGGTTGATACTTTGATGATCTCAAATGGCTGCTTCTTTACTGTTTCCACCACATGGCGGGTAACAGAAATATTCTGGTGAGTATTCGGTTCTTTGGAATAGTCAACCACATACTTTGTTTCATCAAGCAGGTATCCTTCACTTGGCTCGATCTCCTGAATATAATACTTCCCATAATAAAGATTTCCAAAGTTAAAATTTCCTGCTTCATCTGTCTTCACCGTTGCAAGAAGCGCACCTGCATTTGCAGGTGTTCCGGTACTGTAAAAATCCGTCCCTGCAGTCGATGTGATGTTATCGTTTCCGGCATAGGATACGATTCCTCTGCCATCCGGATAATTCACCGTTTCCAATGCATACAGTCCATAGGTTGCACCGGAAAGTCGGGCATCTCCCTGTGGATCAGAAGTTTCTTTGTCTTTCTTATCAACGGATACATCACAGCGGATCGGTGTATTGGTCATTTCCACCGTATCGAATGAACCATAATCCGGCTTTACTTCCCATACCTTTCCATCATCACGGTATCCATCCGGGACAACCACCTCTTTCACATAATACACATCCTGCTGTTTCACAAACTTCTCAGATGCCGCTCCGTCCAGATCTTCATCATAATAAAATACCGGTACTTCTGCTCCGGTATCACCATTCATCAATACCCTCTGGGTGCAGGAAGCATCTTTAAACACGGCAAAACCGGCGCCTTTGACAACATTTCCAGACTCAGAATCCGTCTTCTGTACGAGAACACCTACCGTTTCCGGTGTCTCCTTTGCCTCAAAAGCTTTTCCGGCTTTTGTAACCTTTCCACTCTCATCATACTGTGTAAAATACTCCAGACCGATTTCATACACATTTTCATCCACCTGATAACCATCCGGAGCTTTTACTTCCTTCAGGTAATACTTGGATTCTGTCAACACCTCAACACCGGATGCTGCCAAACCGTCTGAATTGGTAACATTCAGTTTACACAACAGATCCGTGCAGGCACTATCCTCATAAAGATAATACTTTGCTCCAGCTACCGGAGTTCCTTTGTAAGAATCTGTCTTATGAAGCTGAAAACTTCCCAGCTTGTAGTTTGATGTTACCTTAACTGTCGCTTCATCCGATTTCTGATCTATAAACTCCTCCAAAAATGTGATCTTCTGCTGAGACACAACGGTCGGTGTCCACTTGGAACCACCCTTTTCATCACTGTATGCTTTTGCCCTTACTTTAATGGTGCTGTCATTCTTCGTGATCTTATCCATCGCCGTCTGATTACAGTACAGATAAAAATTGGATGATGCCTTGGACGCATCCGTCTGTGCCACACAGATATCATACTTCTTCAGATCATTTTCATCATCAATCTTTGATGCATCCGTTTTGATCTCGCCTGTGGTAAGACCTGCCGGAGCACCGCTGATCGTGTATTTGATGTTTTTGATCGTGCCCTTCTTCGTGCGGACAAACTTCTCCTTACTGCGGTATAACCCGTCAGCCACCTTTTCCCATTTACTCTTCGCCGGAGAAATAGAATAGCTGATCGACTTGGTAAGTCCGTTGTCATTGTAATCATCTGTGCTGTATTTCTTTGCATCCGTTACCAATGCAGAAATCTTTGCATATGTTCCGGTATTGCCTTTACCATAATAACTGAGCTTTACCTCACCATTCAGCACATGGATCGCTGCACCGGTAATAAAGTAATCTTCTGTCGCATGTCCGGAAGAATACTTGCTGTTGTGACAGGTTTTATTTAACTCTCTCACACCGTTCACCAGACAATAGGTGATCTCTGGCTTCACTTTCTTCGTACTGCTGGATTTGCTCACTGTTCCGTTTGTTGTCTTTTTATTCAGATCCAGACAATAAACAGAGTGGTGGTAATAATCCCCGGACTCCGAAATATATTTAACCCCCATGGAACGACCACAAAACTTTGCATAACCGGAAAATCCCACTTTCATGGAATCTTTACCATCTTTCGTTCCTGTTGCCGGTGCTGCCTTCAGCATGGCAGCCGGTGCTCTCTGAATGGATAATCCCTTTACGATCTGCGTATCAAGGTCAATATATTCCGTATCTTCACTTCCGGGGGCAGGCTCCTCGTCATCAGCAGTTTCCTTAGTATCCTCTGTCGGCGCTGCTTCTGTGTTATCTGTCTGCTCCGTAGTGATTTCTTTCACTGCGATGGTTCTATGCACCAGATAGGCATCCTTTCCGCTGACAGGTTCAACCTTATAGTAAGTATCATAATCACCCGGCTTGTCTGCATCAAAGCTTCCCTGATCCGGATAATAGCTTACTGCCACTTTCTCCTGCTCATAAACGATTCCTTCCATATCATTCTCAATATCAAATCCATAGCCGGCGGCAATCACAATATCCCCAGCCGTTACCACTTCATCTTCATCAAGATCAGTACGGACATCGGCATCATACACTGAAAGCGTCTTTGTATCCTTCTCCTCATCAGAACCGGAAGCAAATACATTACTGCTTGGAAATGCAGCTCCAACCGTAAGAACCGCAGCCATCATCATTGCAACTGCTCTCTTAAAAATCTTCTTATTCATTCGCTGTTCCTCACTTTCTGAAATATTCTCTGTGCGAATCATTTTCCCACCATTCACCAGAGATTGTGAGGATTCTCCCCGACTCTCCGGCGAAAAAAAGGCACACCTTTCGGCATGCCTTTTACCCATCAAGTCGGTTCGCACAACCAACTTCCCTTATTCCATTGTAATATAATCAATCAGCCGTTTTCCTGTTACAGCTTCTATATAAAGAATCATTCTGATCATCTTCATCATGGCTGTCACCTCCTCTCCATTCGTCCACAGCTAAGAATCAATAACATAACCTTCAAAATGTAACAGCTAATAAGAAAAATGATCTTAAGGATCTCCAAAACTGCAAGCAGTAAATGCAATCCCAGCCATGCACCTCCCTTTATCACCGATAAAAGAAAAACCATTATTGTACTGATCACTCTTCTTACCATAGCCATCCCTCCGATCATGCCCATTTCATTACATTGTCTACCATTTCCTCTGTAACTTCATCTTCCTTTTTCGTTCCAGTTTCCTTTACCGTTTCCTTTTCAATAGGAGCACTCTGTACCACCGCTGGTTGTCGCACCATTGCAGTCATCATTGTGTCCGCTAAATGAACAACGAAATCCTGATACAGCTCCTTGCGAAGTTCTTCTCGTATCCGATTCTCCATGACCTCCAGTTCTTCACTCGTTACATATTTCTTTTTCTCATCCTCATCTGCAGTTTCCATCCCCTCCGACAACCTGCAGATATAAGATTCGATTGCTTCCATGATAAACTGTGTCTTGGATTTGTATAAATCTCTGTCCAGATTATTTAATATCCTCAATACCTTTACATGCTGCGGATTATCCGGACTAAAACGAAGGCAAAACTGTTCATACTGTTGGCGTCCCATTACAATCCCCCCTATCCAGCTCGATGAATCACTCTCTCAAGATAAATCTTGCCGAGATAATCAAAGCCTTTCGCATTTGCCCGGATATCTTCAATGTATCTGACATTTCTCTGCTGCATCTGTCCAAACCGTTTCATTACCGTTGCACCACCGCCCACAAAGATGATCGGTGTCAGATCCATGTTGTAACCAAGCTCTCTGATATAATTTGTGATCGTCTCACAATACTTGTGAAGTTCTTCCAGAATAATGTCCTTGTACTGATCCGGCAAATCGTCTGCTCCATTGAGCATGACCTGTTGAATGTCATACTCATCCACCTCTGAATTAAGCTTTCTGACACATTCCTTATTAATCTGTTGGATACAGGTAATAATACCGGAGTTCTTTGTCACACAAACCGATTCATCCGGACTTTGATTGATGATCGGCATCAGATCAACGGTCCATGAACCAATGTCAACAACAAGCACCTTTGCCGGAAACTCACTGATCTGACTGGCAACCGCCGCAAAGCACTGTGGATATACCGAAATCCGTTCAATCGTAATATGATACTGCTTTTTCTCATACTTAAATGTTACTTCCCTGTTCTGATCCAGATACTTGATAAATGCCTCTTTCTCTTTGCCAAAACGGGTAAGTGGAAGTCCCACTGCCCAGTAGACATTAGCAGTTCTCTTTCCAAGCCGGTCTAACTCTTTGGCTGTCGCAGCTAATGAAAGCAGATAATAATTTTCATCCTCCACCTTGCTGTCCTTGACCTTTAATCGCTCGCTTCCGACCTTATAATACTTTCCATCTTTCTCCAAGACGTTTTCAAACAATGCCGGCTCCGTGGTAATCTCACGAATCCCGGAAGTAAAAGTCTCATGTACTGTTTTCATATTTGACCAGCCGTGGTCAATAGCGATAACTACTGTATTTTTATCCATAATGATCCTCCTTTTCCTTAGCAAAACTATCATTTTTATTGTTCCAAGGTTCTTTTTCATTGGAGGCTTTCTTATTCCTCCCCAGTATTTTCTTCATACAAGGAAAACAATAATCTTGTTCCTGTCGGTACGGACAACCTTCGCAGTCTCTATCCCGCTGCTCCTTTTGATCCGACTTATCAGGCATCCTCTCTGTAAAACATTTTTGTGAGATACAACGACTATTATTTCCCCAAAAATACCTGCATTTCATACAATCTTGTATTTCATTATCCAAGCGATCCTGATATTCCACATCTATATGATGTGGTCTTTTTCCTGATCCTCTTTGAATGATTCCCATTTCCTACATCCTCCTGTAAACAATTCAGTATATTGAATGCTCTTTAAGCATGTAGGTACACATTTTTAATTCATCGTCCTTGTGTACTAAGGAATTACAATCATGTCACATTCGTGAGCACGAGGCTGAATTTATCAACCATCTCCTCTGCTGCCATTTCGAGGACCAGGAGATCCTATAATCTCCTTCATGCGTAATTATCATTCTGCCATGCCAAACATCATTATCTGCTCCATCTTCATCTCTCGATCCTTCGACTCTCATCGCAAATTACCACTGATTATTGTTATGATTACACACCAGAAATCTCCATGTTGTAATTGATGATATTCAATTGTCCTCAGGTATTTTCAACCTGTAGCCATAGAATACACTCTTTGAAACAAATTGTATTGAACTTTAAAAGACCAATTTAGCCCTTTCTAGTTCTCTTTTGTGAACCTTTCGTATTTATTATACAGTTCCCTTTTGTGAACGTCAATATCTTTTTATATTTTTATTTCACATTTGTGAACTATTATGGTATTATAATTAAAATAAACGCTGAATAATGGGAGGTATATATGAACGCCGAAAGCATAGCCGACAAAGTCAAAAGATATCGTAAAATAAATAATATGTCGCAGGAAGAACTAAGCACTCTCTCCGGCATCAATGTATCTACCATAAAGAAATACGAATGCGGATACCGTAATCCAAAACCAGAGCAGCTCGTCAAAATAGCAAATGCACTCCATGTTAGTGTTTTGGTATTCCTTTCCTTTGATCTCACTACTACCAGTGATATTCTTGCATTACTTATCAAATTAGCTGAAAACTCCGATTTGGAGATAGAATGTCAAAAAGATAACTCCGATAATCATGTAACAAACAAGATTTCATTGTCTTTCAATGACCCTGCTATAAATCAAACCCTTGTAAGATATCTGAAATACAAAAAGGCATTGGAATCATCAACAAACTCTTCTACAGAATCTGCTTCTGATCTCCAACGCCAGTTAGATGAATTATTAATTTGTAAGAAATAAGTGGCTGCAAGGATATTTTTTTAGCACCTCTTATTTGGCACTCCCTTGTCAGATATCAATTATGAATTCGAAAATTTATTAATCACTTAATATCAATCTTCTCATAATGTCTTCTTGTAATTTCAACTAGTTTTTCATGACTGTACTCAGATTTTGTATTTATTTCATCATGAATTGTTGCCATTTGATCGGATAATATTGCAAATTTCTTACTCTCTATATTTGAAGCATTAATTAATAAATCTCTATACTTTGTAGCCGCCACTCTAAATTCATTAATTTTCTTTACAAACAAGTCAAATGTTTTAGATAAATCTTCCGGAATAAAAGCACAATTTTTCATATAAAACAGAGTGAATTCATCACACTTTTCAGCATATTTCTCAATGTTTTTGACACTTTGATCAACTTTACTTAAACATCCAATAATGCTGCATACATCCCAGGTAAGATATGTAAAATCAAATGCTCTCTCCATCAACTCCTGAATTATTACATATTCTTTATCAAATTTGTGCTGACTAACGTATACTCTTTGTTCAATAATCCCTTTTCTATGTTCAAGATTACACTTAAAATAGTAATCTATTTTTTTATCTATTAATTTTTCTATTCCTTTTTTAGCAAATAAAATTGTTACCACCACTACTGCTGTTCCTCCACCAAATGCAGATAAAAACAATTTAAAACATTCCATCGATCATTCTCACCTCGCAAAATTTAAAATTATTCATTTTCCTTACCCACATTTATAATATCTTAACATATAACCAAATCTTTCTGATATTAATTTCAAAAAAGAATCATTCCAATTTTGTATGTTCTTGATTAACTAAATAATCATCAAACTTCGAATATAATGTATCCTCATAAAACTTAATTTCATTCTCAATATCTACTTGAGCATTAATATTCTCATACTGTTGCGATGAACAATCTGTATATTTTGGATAATTCTCATTTATATAGCTTCTTTTTTCATATATTCTATTATCAGAAAATCCATTATATAAAACGGGCGATGTCATAACATAATCATTAATTAAGTCTCCGTACTCTTCATTTTCATCCATATCATTAACAGGAATAGCCAAACAAACCATTTGCGGATATTGAAAATCATCTTTTCCTTGTCTTGATAAGTAAGCCACCCCATCTATTCCAACTTTCTGTAACACATTCATCAATACTTGGCTCAATAAATATTCATACTTAATCATTTCATTGTATTTCTTTTTTCTATCTCCATCAGATGTTTTTATCGTAAACATTGTAGCAATTACTAAAGGAAATACTCTGATCATTGCATTATGCAATTTTGTAATATAAGTATTATCCCCCCTTGTTGGAATCATTCCATTTATTAATGCTTGGGTGACAGCCAAATTTAATATCTTTAATTTTTCCCCTTTTTCATTAAATTTAAATGATGACAAATACATATTGTCCTCCCCATTCCACCTACTTTCTCGACTACAAACATACGAGGTTGTTCCTAAATATAAGCACACTTTTCCCTTTGAACTGAACCTCAAATCTCTAGATAAATCACGCTTACTATATGACAAATAGTTAATTTCCTTTTTCTCGTGAATTGTTTTGTCTTTTTCTATTATTCGTGCTCTAAAAAAATTCAATTCTCCACTCATCATTATTTCATATTCTTCTTTTGGAGCCCACGTTTGTTTTAATTCATCAAATGGTGCTATCCCTCTAAAAGCATAACTTTGATTCAATTCAGTAACCGCAAATGATAAACTTTTATACTCTTCCAAAATCTCTTCTACAATTTTTTCAGCCATTTCACTATCACCCATCTTAGATGAGTCAAAAGCATCCTTAACCATTTTACATATGTTTTTTACATCATTTACTAGTTCCCCTTCATTTCTAAATGCTGGTCTATCTATTTCTTTGACAAAGGCATCTAAACATTCTTTTAATTTTTTTTCATAATCTTCATTATTCTCTGCTTCAAAGGGTATCATGAATCCATTTATATTTTTATCAAATTGATCACATATACTTTTGCTAATCGCCTCTATTTCCCTAATTTCAGGTGATTGTACAAATTTATCATGTATTTTATTTTTCAATTCACCGATTTGCGGTGAATCTAACAATCTCTGCCACTCTTCTATTTTCATATAATAGAATAATTCCTCCTCATTTTTTTTATTATTTTCCTCAACATACCTCTGTGCATCAACTAAAGATAATTCCATCATTTTACTATTATGCTGTGTATCAATTAACGAAAGTGGTCTAAATGGCATATTTCTATTGAAAATCACATATTTTTCCATCTTTATTTTCTCCTATTAATTTGTATTCTAAAATACTAAAAATGATCAGACTAAAACTAATAAAAAATTTTAATCTGATCCCCTCAATCAACATTCATTTTGAGTACTGAGGCTCGTGATATCACTTCTAGTTTCATATTTTTCTTTTATCCATCCACTTGCCATGTACCAATTATGTACCAATTTTCTACTGAATAACATAAAGTTATAACAACTTTTATCGAACTAATTTTTATCGCAATCTCCCATTTTATAAGGCTTTAAGGACATTTATCAAGATATAGAAACCTACATCGAAATTGCTAGTAAATCACAATAAATAATATGACACAAAACTTGGAAGAACTGAAGAATCTGTAATCCTTACACGGATACAATCAGACCCCTGCATCCACCCATCTTGTACCTTCGTAATTAAGCAATGTCTATCCACTGACCCTTTTCTCCCAAATACAATATCGCCCTCCTGCAATCTATGATCAGACAATCTTTCCACGGTACTTTGTCCCACATATCCCATTCCAGTTTCAATGATATTTCCATATCCAATATTTTTAACATTAATTACTGGTATTCCATCTATTACATACTCATTTGCACTAAATTGTGTGCCAAAGGGTCCTGTTTTTAATTCCGATATTTCAACCAGTTTTACTACTCTCATCTGTATTCTCCTATCCAATATATTTTCTATATCTTTCCATTTTTTATGATTACCTTCATGAGTGTCTGTATGATTACCATGTAATCCAGGCAGACGAGACTCCGGTACGCGTCACAAAAGAAAACCGTACCACAGGGGATAAGCATTACATGTGGGTATACCGCACCGGAAAAATGTATGCGGATAAGCAGATCGTCCTGTACGATTACCAGCCGTCACGCCGGGCAGACCACCCAAGGGAGTTTCTGAAAAATTTCAGCGGTGTCTGCGTTACAGACGGATACCAGGTCTACCATACCATCGAAAAAGAACGGGAAGACCTGAGGATTGCCGGATGCTGGGCACATGCAAGAAGACGTTTTGACGAAGCCGTCAAAGCACAGCCAAAAGACAAACAAAAAACCACTCTTGCATATATGGCATTAAAGCAGATCCAGGCAATCTATCGCGAGGAAAACAAACTGGAAAAAATGAGCCCGCAAGAGCGCCGGAAACATCGCCAGCTGACAGTAAAGCCTTTGGTGGATGCTTATTTTGCGTGGGTAAAACAAAATCTGTTGAAGGTTCCGGCAAAAAGCAAAACAGCAAATGGATTTGTTTATTCATTAAACCAGGAAAGCTATCTCCGGTGTTTTCTGGAAGACGGAGAAGTCCCAATGGATAACAATGCGGCAGAGCAGTCCATCCGCGGTTTCTGTATCGGCAAGAAAAACTGGGTGATGATAGACACTGTTGCCGGAGCAGAGGCCAGTGCCATTATTTACAGCATCGCCGAGACGGCAAAAGCGAATAATCTGAAACCTTATCATTATTTTGAATATCTTCTGACAGAAATTCCGAAACACATGGATGAGCATGATACGGGATTCTGCAAAAATCTGCTTCCGTGGTCAGACAAGCTGCCCGCGGAATGCAGAAAATAAACGAATTGATAAGCCGCTCCCATAGAGCGGCTTATCATGTGGATGTACTCACTATGGAGCGTTTACGAATAATCTGTGCCTCAATGAACCACCTGTCCGGTGTATAATGGTATCATAAATTAAGACACTGAAAGAGACATTTCTTAATGGATCAGATATACTTTAACCAACAAATGAAAGAAGGTACTTATCATGTCCAGATCAAGAAGAAATTTCAGTGCTGAATTTAAAACCAAACTCGTCCTCTAGCTGCTCAAGGGAGAAAAAGGACTTAATGTTCTTGCTGTTGAAAAACGATATCCAACCCAATCTCCTCCGTAATTGGAAGAAGGAATTCCTTGCAAATGCTTCTTTGGCGTTTGACAACAAGCGGGAAGATAACCTCCGGGAAAAGCTTGCAGAAGAACGCAAAGAGAAAGCGGAATACGCAAAAGTTGGTCAGTTAACCATGCAGGTTGACTGGCTCAAAAAATCTGAAGAAGTTGTCGGACCTGACTACGAGAGTAAATTTAGTCCGAAACCTTTCGACGACATTTACATCAGTGTACTTTATCAATAAGTACTATTGTTTCTGTAGCACTGTTATATCTGTATACTGACCAATATCTTCCACTGCCTTCTGGCACATGGAAAGTATACATTTTCATCCCTTCTGTTCCCTGCAAATATAAACAAACAGAAGCCTGGCTGGTAGAAAGCGATCCACTACCCGAATAATGATAAATATAATAATTGAAAATTCCTGGTTTTGTGCCTTGAAGAGTAATTGTTTCCGGACCATAACTAGATGTATCATCTACATCTAACTGACATACCACGTTTTTATTGCAATATCCTATTTTATCAGCATAATATACATGTGCACTTTCCCCATTTGAAAAATTACATACCATATGGGAATCTAAATCATTAGGGTTTAATCCCCATGTCAAAACATTTCTTAAATATGCATGATCCATTTCAGGTGAAACAATTCCATTTTGATTGGCAATTATTTTATTTCCTAATATTTTTATTTCAAAATATGACATCTCATATTCTTCTGATTCATCAAGCACTTCCACTGTATAATTTCCCGCCGGCAGATCCTGTATCTTATACATTCCGTTAGAGTCTGTAACTGTTTTCATAACAACATCCGTATATATATTATGTATACCTCTCCTTATATTTAATTCAATATTACCAACTCCTTTCGCTGTTGTTGCGCTTTTTACAACTCCTGTTGCTGCTCCTTTTCCATCTTGTTCCTTAGGTATTAACTCAACTGTACTACAATAAATTACATTTTGAAGTTCAGAATCGCTTTCTGCAATATACATTTTTTCTGAAAGGTATCCACTTTTGGAAAATGTCATAACGCACTCTTCAAAATCATCTGTATTAATTTCATATTTACCTTTTGTTTCAGTATATCCCTCTGTTCCTTCCACCTGTCCATCCATTGTACAGACTTTAATCTGAGTAGAAAGTAGTGGCAAATTATTTCCCATATTATTATCTGCATCAGCCTTCACAACTTGACCAGTCAACCGCATATTATCATTTGTTGACATAGAGCTTTTAATGTTATTTTTTCCTAGCTTTTTAAAATATTTAGAATCTTTCTTACAATTTGCCTTTGTTATTCCACATTCTGTAAATGCCTTGCGAATCATTGAAACTTCTTCCTTATTAAAATATCGATAAGCTTTTGCCTTTGCTATTACCTTTTTGCGCACCTTATAAAAATCAATATTTTTTCCACCATATGTAAACATAGTAGAAAACCATAATTGCTCTAATTCCCCCCAATAATCTTCTTTTGAATTCAATTTCTCTAACTTGTTTAACATAAGGTAAGCTGCATGAGAAAGAACTGTTGAATTGCAATGCCCGTCTGTCGTTTCATCTTTATACTTAGAGAATAAGCTCCTCTTATGCCACTCATAATATTTTCCATATACCTTGGACGGATTACCTGTTAATTTTGGTCTTCCGATATTACGCATGCATCCGTCCCCTTTTTCTGGATCTGCAATCTCCTCTGCCATTCGCCAATTGCCATCAGCAAAACATGCCATAATATCAGCATACCCCTCACTCACAGATTCGGGAACACCATCCGAATAATAGGCAATTTTATTATTTGTAACAGCTCCAAAAACAGCGTGTGTATATTCATGAGCTACAATATCAAATGGTACACATCTAATTCCCTTTTTTATAGTATAAACTGGTGCCTTCTCTCCCCGTTTAAGAGTACTTTTATATTCTGTTGATGTACTTTGTTTAAGAGATTTTCCCGTTCCTACTCCAAAACAAAATCCTTTATATTTATAATCCCAACATGCATTATCTTGATAAGGATCAACTTCATCCTTATTATTATAGTCATAGCTTAAATAAATGTTTATTTTTCCACCTTTACCATCATAGGATCTCCTATGATTATTTGTTAATTTGCTATAATAATCCATAGACTCTTTCATATTGCACATTGCAGATACCGCACCAGAATCCCATCCACTATTATACCAATCTGAAGAAACTATCCTAGAATATTTCTTTTCAGAAACTAAACCATGATAAACTTTAATACCATGTACCTTGTCATGCATATAATAGTCCCCTTGTTCTCTTTCTCCTAAAAAATTACGATTATCACCATTAATATCAATACCCATACAGGGATAGGTATCTGCATTTTGCAAGCTACTAATATAATCTAGAATCGTCCCATTTTCCACATCGATCAAAAACATATAACTTCCTGCCTCAATTCCCTCACACTCTTTATTTATTGTAGCCGAAATAAGCCATGCAGAAGATTCTACTTCATAATCATTTACAGCATAAAGTTGCTCCTCGTTATTTTTTATTGATATGCTATCTTCAAATTTTTCTTCCAAAATGCTAATTGCCTTTCCACATGATATTTCTGGTTCTATAGATATATCTTTCTCAAAAGGAAGATAGGAAGATGATAACATATTTATTTTTCCCTGTTCATCACAACTAATAACTAGACCTCGAGTAAAAACAGGCATCCCCTGCTTTACCTGTTGAAAACTATAAGAATACCCTGCATTATCATGATAAGATTCTTTTGGAACCAACTCCTGAAAAGGATTATCAATTCCCAATGCAGTTTTTATATTATATAAGGAATACAAAGCAGCTTCCCAACAATCTACTGTAATGTTACTGTATATGCCATAAATTTCCTCAATGTACCCCTCTTCATTCATCATGACTTCAAAATCTTCATCAGATGCATTCATCTGTTTGATTTCTGATAAGACATAGTCCTGCATATCGTCAGGATTGTAAGAGCATTTTCCTACCACACATACTATAATTTTTTCTTCTCTCTGCTCTCCTTCAAAGTTTACTTTTTTAGTAATTACTACCTCGGCTGATTGATCCATTCTAGTAACTTTTCCATCATCATTAATAATATCTTTCTTTGAGCTTTCCCATGTTACATATTTTGTAAATGGCGCACTCACATAAAAAGTAAGATCGCTTGTCACAGAGGTGTCACAATCACCCGCAGAATACATAATGCAAGCATCCTTTTGAATATCTTCTATTGTATAACCTGCTGTATTTTTATTTAATTCCTGTTGCTCCATGTTTGTCCTGATAAATTCCAACTCCAACTGTTCAAAATTTAAAGAGCTATTTCCTGCTATACAATTAAATCCAATAGAGATACTCTCACCAGCACTTAAGTTTTGGGTATAATCTGACCCCGAAATAATATAATGACTCTTCTCATGTTCTCTAATTTGGGCATTCCAAATATTAGCAATTTCATTTTTAAATTTACCTCGAAGAGTCCAATCTTCAAAATCATAGTTAGATTTATTACAAATAATAAGAGAAGCTGAAAAACCACTACCCCAATCCTCATTGACTATATATTCAACAGAATAATCATCCTCTTCAATGATCTGCGAATTTCCAATCATGGTATAATCCGTTGGAAATTGTTGAAATGGTTCATTTACCAGAATACCAAACGTAACGTCTTCCCCCACTTCAATATCTTGATTATATTGATTGTTTTTTACAATATATCTATTAGTTCTGCCCTTGTTGTCTAATTTAGCATTCCAAATATTAGCAATAGAATTTTCCAAAGAAAATGCCAGACACCAGTTATCAATTTTATGATCCCCCGTATTCTTAATCGTAACCTCTGCAACATATCCATCCGACCAACTAGAAGTAATGGAAAAAATGACCTGGTATCCCTCGCCAGAATACAGATAACTATCCTCTGCTTTTGCCATAGAATTTGATGTTTGCAGTAAACTTGAAATCATTGCTAAGATCAGTACAATTGAAATCAAGCTATTCTCTAATTTTTTTCTCATCATTTTCATTTTTTCCTTTCTTTTTAAAAAACAACCATGTAACTATAAATAATATCAAAACCCCGACAGAAAAAAGAATGTTTACTTCTAATTCGTATTCATCAGGGAATACATATGATGTCCGGGAGAGCGAGGATTGAAGCGGATAATGATTTACTCTTAAATGATCGTTGCATACTGATATAAATTGATAGATTGCAAATGCTGTCATCATATATCCTATTGACAGTATTCCTCTAAGCCATAAAAATATTTTACTTGTCTGTTTTTTTCTCCATTCCCATAAACAGATGAATACTACAATCACATCAAAAAACAACTGCATCATAAGCATAATTTTCAAAAGAATTAGTCCTGGATTCCTTATATCTGCCACAATATCATTACAAGCACTTACCAAACTGCCATGAAACAGCAATTGAAATCCATTATATGACCTTGTAGGCAATGCTGCTACTGTAGAAATACCAGCACCCATTCTAATTTCTAATATTGGCTGACTTAACCTCACAAGAGACAACACAGGCACTAAAAACCAAATACAACACATTAATTTATGTACCTTATTTTCTTTCATTAAATTTCACCTTTCTCCCTAAAAAGACATTCTTAATTACTTTTACCTGAATCCGTGAAGTTGATTTCTTCACAGACTCCTTAAATCCTATAATTTCAAGCTTTTGCGATACTTTGTTGTTCAATATCATTCTTCACCCACCAGGTGAAGAAAATATATGGTAAAATAGATGTAACAAAACCTATGGATTGGAGTCTTTTACCATGAATAACAACCACCGAATCACACTGAACACCAATAAGAACATTATTGTTGAGTTTACAAATGAACGCATTATCCCAGCCAGCGGTCTGGCTGTTGTGGGTGCCCTCCTTTGGAAAAGCGATTTCGTCAAAAAACTCAACTGCATCGATGTGACACCTATGGACAATTCGAAATCCAAAAAGGAAGATGTTTCACGCACCTACAAAGGTTTTGACGGCTATGCGCCTATGATGGCATATATCGGTACCGAGGGGTATGCCATCAATTTCGAACTCCGTGAAGGAAAACAGCACTGCCAAAAGGGGACAGTTAAATTCCTGCAGGAAACAATAAATCTTTGCCACAAACTGACAGATAAGCCACTGTTGATCCGCCTTGATTCTGGAAATGACTCCATCGACAATGTTGCTGTTCTGATGGATGCAGGCTGCTTTTTCATTATCAAGCGAAACCTTCGCCGGGAAAGCACGGATGATTGGTTTGAAATGGCAAAGCAGTACTGCCAGCATGTAACCAGTCCCAGAGACGGAAAAACCGTCTATATAGGCAGTGACTGGAAAACCGTTACCAGTAAGCAGTTCAATAAAGAGTTTACACTCCGTACTGGCTACGAGATTACGGAACGAACCATTGATAAATATGGTCAGTTCAATCTTGTTCCCGATATTGAAGTTGAAACCTGATGGACAAACCTTGGTGACCCGGATGAGGAAATCATCAGTCTGTATTATGCCCATGGGGAATGTGAGCAGTTTCATAGTGAGGTAAAAACTGACATGGATCTGGAGCGGCTTCCATCCGGAAAGTTCGCGACCAATGCCCTGATACTCGAATTGGGGATGATCGCATATAACATTCTCCGTATGATCGGTCAGGGCACAATTGGAGGACGGGCACCCCGTCAGAAGAGGGATGTTAAACGCCGTCGTTTACGTACAGTTATCAGCAACCTGATCATGATGGCAGGTCATATAACCATGCATGCACGCCAGCTGATAATCAGTCTCGGAAAAAGCAACGTCTGGCGACATATATTTTCTGATATCTGTCAGAAATATGCTGTCACAAACGCATAAGTAACAAAGCAATTTTATAACAGGCTTATTTCGTGTACCCTTTTTACTTGGGTGACTGCTTTTGTTCCCGGCACTGGCACTGAAAATGTCATATAAGTATACTCCAAGCATGAAACCAACTTACCTTTGGCAGGTTGGACTTATTAAAGAGTGAACTTCACGGATTCAGGTATTATTTTCATATCAAACTACACATCAAAATATACTCAATCTACCGATTCATGCAAAAGCAGCTAGATGACAAAACAAAAAAGCCTTACTTCATTGACCTAAGCCAATTTACCAGTGAAATTTCCGTAGCACAACTTGCAAATAAAATTCAGAGAAGCCTCACTCCATTAAAGCATCCGTAGAGTACTTAACAAATGCACCAAACTTGTGGCACTTGTACTGCATATTATATCTCACATATTTTGTCATGCTTTTGCAACCAATCTGTTGAAAGCAGATGTTGACATTCGCTATATACAAGAGATGCCAAGGTACAGTTCTAGCAATATTAATCACAGAAATATACACACGTATGATACTTTCCAAGTAGCAAAACATCCCCATCCCAAAGCATCCATGAAAAAATTTCATTCATTCTTTCGTTTTTTATTACCATAGAGTATAATGGCTCAGTTGTCAAGACAAAAATCTGAGATTTTTATAATGAACTGATATGTTGACTGGTTACATGGAAGGGCGAAGTCCCCCACCTGGATTTTATATTATGCAGCAACTCTGGCATCATCCAAAAGCATTGCTGGATAGTATACTTCAGCAGGGCGCTGATTATTAATAGCCTGATGGCAACGTTCAAAATTATAAGCGTAGATATATTCCCCGATTTTCTCCCTGGCTTCCTTGAGATTGGCATATTCTGTAAGATATGCTTCCTCGTATTTAAAGCTGCGGAACCAACGCTCAATCATGATATTGTCAGCCCAGCGGCTTTTTCCGTCCATGCTCTGGCGTATTCCGTTGGTGCGGATAAAATCTCTATATTTCTCACTTGTGAATTGAGAACCCTGGTCTGAATTGATTATCAAAGGTTTGGCAACTTTAAATGCTTTTTCACAGGCATTGATAACCATGTTGGTATCCAAAGTGTCGTCAATATCCCATCCTACGATGCAACGACTATACCATCGTCTGTCGTCAGACGGTAATGCTTTACCACATCCTTCGCCATCAGCGTTTCCTCCCTTCCTCTCTTACCTTCAATTCTTTTGGATATGCAGACTCCTCAGAAACCATCATTGCTTTCGGCAGTTTTCCACCTGCCTGCTCGATCATGGCTTTTCTTTACTGTTTCCACTACACGACGGGTAACAGAAATATCCTGATGTGTATTCTGCTCCTTCGTATAGTCCACTTCATACTTTGTGTCATCCAGAAGATATCCCTCACTCGGTTCGATCTCCTGAATATAATATTTCCCATAATAGAGATTGCCAAAGTTAAAGTTCCCCGAATCGTCGGTCTGCACGGTCGCAAGAAGTGTTCCTGCATTTGCCGGTGTACCGGTACTGTAAAAGGAAGTGCCGGCAGTCGATGTGATGTTATCATCCCCGGCATACGATACAACACCTCTGCCATCCGGATAATTCACGGTTTCCATCGCATACAGTCCATATGTTGCACCGGAAAGTGCTGCATCTCCCTGGGCATTTCCCGTTTCCTTATCCTTTTTCTCCACCGATACATCACAGCGGATCGGTGTATTTGTGACTTCGATCTCCTCAAAGGATCCATAGTCAGGCTTTACTTCCCAGACCTTTCCGTCATCACGGTATCCGTCCGGTACGACCACCTCTTTCACATAATTCACATCCTGCTGTTTGGCAAACTTTTCGGAAGCAGCACCATCCAGATCTTCGTCATAATAAAATACCGGGATCTCTGTGCCGCTGTCCCCGTCTGTCAATACTCTCTGCGTACAGGCAGCATCCTTAAATACTGCAAATCCGGCTCCTTTCACAACATTTCCAGAAGTGGAATCGGTTTTCTGTACCAGCACCCCGACCGGTTCCGGCACCTCGATCACATCATACTTCTTTCCCTCTTTAATAACCTTTCCGCTCTCATCATACTGGGTGAAATACTCCAGACCGATCTCATACACCGTATCGTCGATCAGATATGACCCGATATCCACCACAAGCACTTTCGGCGGAAGATCATTGATCTGACTGGCAACTGCGGCAAAGCACTGTGGATATACCGAAATCCGTTCGATCGTAATGTGATACTGTTTCTTCTCATACTTAAAAGTTACTTCCCGGTTCCGGCTCAAATATTTGATAAATGCCTCCTTCTCTTTACCAAAGCGGGTAAGCGGAAGTCCCACCGCCCAGTAGACATTGGCATTTCTTCTTCCGAGCCTGTCCAGCTCTTTCGCTGTTGCAGCTAAGGAAAGCAGATAATAATTTTCATCCTCTACTTTGCTGTCCTTCACCTTTAATCTCTCACTTCCGACTTTATAATACTTCCCATCCTTCTCCAGAACATTTTCAAACAATGCCGGCTCTGTGGTGATCTCCCGGATCCCGGAAGTAAATGTTTCATGTACTGTTTTCATGTTTGACCAGCCGTGGTCAATGGCAATCACTACTGTATTCTTATCCATAATCTTCCTCCATTTCTGTTGCATATGTATTTCTTTATATTTCCATTTACTTTAAAAGTCATGTATGTATGCGTGATTTCTCACATCCTCTTCGCCCGCATACTGGGAACTGCTGACCGGCTGCTTTCGCATTCACAACACTCTGTTCATTCAGAATGATTTCCTCGTTTGCCGTTTTGAGGATAGTTGTATTAATGAAGAATTGATTCTTCATCAAACTGCATACATTACTGCCAAATGTAACAATATTATTTTGATTCTTTATTGTCTTTCCATCCTGCAAATATATGATATTGGATGAAGGAATATCTGATAATTCCAATGGTGTGTTGCTTGCTATAATTATTTGTATATTATACTTTTCAAAGCCTTTCGAAATAACTTCCAGTAATTCACTAATAATGTTAATCTGGTATTTAGGATGAAAGAATGCATCAATTTCATCTAACAATATAATTATATTGTTGCTATTTCCTTCATGTTGCATTTCAACCTTTTTCAATGCTTCGTACATTGAAAGAAAAATTAGTAATTTACTTTCTTCGCCCGAACTATAGTGCCCATTTATCTCGCTTCCTACTAATTCAAATGAAACAAAAGAATATTCATTACCTAACGAAAGTAATTTAGCAATCAATTCTGTATCGTCTTTATTCCATCTACAGCAAAATTCGTCTTCTAATTGCCAATTTAAAACAAATCTTTCACTTTCATTCTTGCTCTTATTCAATATAAATGTAAGACACTGTTTCCATATTTCAATTTGTGCATTACTACACTCATTCAGGATCTCTAAAGCAATTTCTAATCCTATTTTATCTGGAGAATTTGATAAAACATCGGAAAAATTCTGAAATACACCTTCTGATATCAGTTTTCTTTTCAACAAGTCAATCATTAAGTAAGCCGAAAATCTATTAATTGCAGCTTCATATTCATAATCCCTATCTGCATATGTATAAATATCATACCTAGGCTTGCCAATCCATTTTTTGTTAGGGAATTTTTCATCATCAAGAAATGCATCATAATAAGCATTCGCATTTATTGTAAATTTCAATAAGTTAGGCAACGATACTTTACAGTTACTCGCCATCATCTTGAAAGCTTCATCATTTGAATATCTAAATAATTTTAAATTCTGATTATATTTGTATATACTCTGTAATGACACTTTTTTTAATTTATCTATTGTTTCTATGTTATTGATTACTTTTCCAATCTCTACATCCTTAGAAACATTAATAATATAATCATCATCTCTTATTCCCATGGTTCCAAAATGATTAGAGAAAAAAATTATATTTTTCCAAAATCTTCTGTTATCAAATGGTGATTTATATGAATTATGTTTTCTAAGAGTTTTATAGTATTCCTTTTCAGTAAGTATTACAATATCTCCTGCAGCAGACTGTTCAATTTCAAGACGAGTGGTATTGGTAAATACTATATAAACTCCACTATGGTATACAATATAACAAATAAACTCACCATTCATTGCAGTCAAACCAGATCCTATATTATTTACCATTAAGCGAAAGAAAGAGGTTTTCCCAGCACCATTCTGTCCGCACACAATACTAACTGAATTTATATTATCCCCCCAAAAACCATCTGTTTGAGTTAATCCTTTTCTTTTTGAAACGTGTAATATATATTTTGCTAAAAATTCTGTATCATCCAACTCCATTTCAAATATATATCTTGCATCAAAATTAAAATCTGCATGATTAAAACAATATGCCTTAGCATTTACATATGCCAAATATGACTTGTCATCCATAGGTATGACCTCCATTACTGAATTTATTACAATTTATCCACTTCTGCCTCATACACCTTTTCTATATATTCATCAAATAATACCAATTCCACAAAATCAAACATACACTGACCGTTATCGAAGCTGCAAAAATACAAAATCAACAAAAATATCCTGGTTTCCACTTTATTATCCAGTCAAGAAAATGCCGCAACTGTTCAAGTTGTAGCCAGACCTTTTCCGGCGATGCCGTTCCTGTCTTCAACGACGATATCCTTGCAGAATATCATGAGGTCCTTCGCAAAAAAAAACCATTTTTTCTAAAAATGTCGTTCGTTTTCTGCTTAATACCATCACATCCATCGAAGAAAACATTACTCCTTCTCCATCTGGTGAAATTCTTTCGGACATGAAGAACCTTCCCTTTTACGAAGTCGTTCTGGAAAAGGACGATGATAGTACTTATCTGGTTGCCGGAAACATTAAACATCTTCCTGACAAACCAAACATTGTAACTGCCAGAGAATCTTTAACCATTCTCGAAGCATAAATATCTTTTCATTTAGTGAGAACCTCTTCTCCTTTTTAAATATCATTCTGCTTTTCGTTACTATATTTACCTTCTCTATAAGAAACTAATTCTGCATTTTCATCGGTAATAGTCCCCTTTTTGCGCAACTGTTCCAATCTTATAAATGCCTTTTTATAATCTGTCATTCTCTCGCATCTCCTTCATATACTCGTCAACATGTAAACCTCTTTCGCTCGGAATAACCAAGCTATCCCAGTCAACAGGTACTTTTTAGGCTTTTCTCTGTGGATAATTCAACAGAGTAACAATAACCACCGTTTCTATATACTTTTTCATATCATATGATTACATTTCTTATCCCGCTTGTTTTATTATCTTACCATCTAATTATTTGTGTACGCATTCTCTGCACAATTATTCGTATATAATTCGTAAAGTCTCTTTTCACCAACGATCAAACCGCTGGAACACCTTATTTACCGGCATTCTGCAAATGTGATATGCATCGTTGTCTATTAAGGATCCTGTCATAAATCAAACCCTTGTAAGATATCTGAAATACAAAAAGGCATTGGAATCATCAGCAAACTCTTCTGCAGAATCTGCTTCTGATCTCCAACGCCAGTTAGATGAACTATTAATTTGTAAGAAATAAGTGACTGCAAGGATAATTTTTATAGCTTCATTTATTGATTCATTTCTATATTGCCCCTCACTTTATACAAAATCATCACTAATCTTCGTCTTTATTTCTTCCGATATTGTGCCAATTTCTTTATCCCCCTTATAGGATATTATTTCATATTTGGCTTCATTAGTCTGCTTACAAAAAATGAAATCCACTTCATATAATTCTCCGAACTTTTCATTTCCAATTTCTTCTATCCGAAAAGAATATGGCACCAGACAATCATCAATCAATTTTCCGTGCTTATCCCTATTTTCTCCACATAATAAAATAAACTGCAAATCTGTAATACCTATCTTGTAATTTGCTGTAAAGGTAACCACATCCTCTGTGATCAAAACTTCCATATTCGTAATCCTATATAAATCCTCTAAATGATCCGTCTTTTTTTCTGCCAGATCATATGGATGATTTTTATCAAAGAAAAACTCTTGTACTTTTAATCCATTCTTAGTTTTCGCATGTTTATAAAACTCTTTTGCCCTTAATTTCGTATTTACACCAGTTAAATGTAAAAATGAGGAATTTTTAAAAACTACTTCAATGCTTTTTCCTTCATATACATACATAAAAGTTTTTCCAGCCAAATATCTCTGATAATTCTTCGCAGCATTATGTATCTTCTTCAAAATTGCAGATTTTCCCATTTGTACTCCTCTCCAAATAAAAAGGGCAAAACTAGCGTTTTGCCCTCCAAGAATTGCTTCGCAATTCTCGTTGGCTTCCCTCTATGCTACGAGCATTTTCCTATACACTAAAAAAGGGAAGCGAAAACGCTTCCCTCTGAATAACCACTGGCAGTTCGCTTGAACATTTCTGCTCAAACCAAAAGCATATGACTTAATCCTCATACTGGATATGGCAACATCACCTCAGATACTGTGCCACGCAGGTCGCTATAATGTATCACTATAGCAAATCCACAAATATTTTACATCCTTTGTGCGGATGTCCAGTGCTTTCTACCATTATATTATGCCCATATAATCCATTTGTCAATCAATTAATTGATTTTTTTCAATAATTGACAAGCATCCGTCACGCAATCTACAAGATTGATATTTGGTCCTATGTCAAGATTTAGTACAAGTTAAAATGAGTTTTTCTCATTCTA